>Ga0187894_10000133_pt1 | contig 94249 bp, 87 predicted proteins | sample GBC1701081metaG_FD_136650 | JGI IMG/M metagenome (GOLD analysis project Ga0187894, IMG submission 136650) | White microbial mat communities from a lava cave in the Kipuka Kanohina Cave System on the Island of Hawaii, USA - GBC170108-1 metaG ...
CTCGACCAGCCCGAACTTCGGCCCGTAGCCGAGCGTCCACTCGAAGTTGTCGAGCAGGCTCCAGTACACGTAGCCGCGCACGTCGATCTCGTCGCGCAGACAGGCGCGCACGCCGCGCAGCGCGCGTTCGACGTACTCGACGCGTTCGGCGTCGTCGAGCGTACCGATGCCGTTCTCGGTGACTAGGATCGGCACCTGCCGCGTGACCTCCCAGGCGCGGCGGATGGTCGCCTCGAGCGCCTCGGGCCAGAACTCGTATCCCATCTGCGTCGTGCGAGCGCCCGGCTCGGGCGGGAGCATTCCATGGGGACCGTAGCGGAAGCGCGTGTACGTCTGCACGCCGATGAAGTCGTCGCCGCGCGCGGCCTCGAGGAAGACGTCCTCCAGCAGCGCGCGCTCGGCGTCGCGGACCGCGTGGCCGCCCGCGACCGCCTGCATGTCCTGCATGGCGAGCGTGAGCCCGACGGGCACGGTACCCGGTCCGCCCTGGATCACCTGCACCGACCTCTTGTGCGCGTCGATGAAGACGTCGTTGGCGCGGCGCCGCAGATCGGGATCGCGCTTGCCGGGCGGAAAGAGACCCCAGAGGTGCCCGAAGGTGGCGACGATGTTCGGCTCGTTGAAGGTGCAGGCGCGGCCGACGACGTCGCCCAGGCGGGCGGTCACGCGTTCGCAGTAGCGGACGAAGAGATCCGCGGTCTCGGGCGCCGTCCATCCGCCGCGCGCCGTGACCCAGCGCGGCGTCGTGAAGTGGTGGAAGGTGACGATCGGCTCGAGACCGTGCTCGCGGCAGGTGGCGCACATGCGCCGGTAGTGATCGAGCGTCGCGGTCGAGAACTCGCCGTCCTCCGGCTCGATGCGACTCCACTCGAGCGAGAAGCGGTAGGCGTTGAAGCCGAGCGCCGCGAGCAGCCGGATGTCGTCGGGGTAGCGGTGGTAATGGTCGCACGCGTCGCCCGACGGCTCGGTGCAGGGCGACCCGGGCGTGTGCTCCCACGCCCACCAGTCGTTGTTCCAGTTGCCCCCTTCGACCTGGTGGGCGGCCGTCGCCGTGCCCCACACGAACCCGTCCGGAAAGCGCACCATGCGGACGGGTGTACTACTCGGCCGGGCGGCCCCTCGGCAAGAGAACGAGCCAAGACGTGGTCTTGGCTCGGGCTCGCTATGCCCGCTGCACCGGGGCGCGCCAGCGCGAGAGGAGCTCCACCTGAGAGTGGACGTCGAGCTTGCGATAGACGGCCTTCAGGTGGTTGCGCACGGTGTGCTCGGACACGCCGAGCCGTTCCGCGATGGCGCCGACGCGCTGGCCCGACGACAGGGCCGCCACGATCTCGCGCTCGCGCGGCGTGAGCACGTCCGACGCCGAGCCGTTGGTCGGTGCAGCGACGCGGCGGGCGATCTGCGCCACCGTCGAGCCGTCGGCCAGCACGTCGCGCAGCGACTCGAGCATGCGCGCGGCCTTGCGCGTCTCGAGCGCGCGGCGCACCGAGCGCAGCAGATCGTCGAAGTCGAACGGCTTGACGAGGTAGTCGACCACGGCGCAGCGCATCGCCTCGACCGCGGTCGGTACCGACGGATACGCCGTCACCACGATCACTGGGAGAACCGCCCCACCGTTCGACACGCCGCGCAGGAGCTCGAGGTCCATGTTGCCCGGCATCCGCAGATCGCTGATGAGGAGGTCGTACTGTGCCTTGGCAAGTAGCTCGGCGGCCTCCTCGCCCGAGCTAGCCACGTCGCAGTCGTATCCCTCCCGCCGTAGAAGCACCGCAACCGAGGCTCGAAACGTCTCTTCGTCGTCTGCCAGGAGGACGCGCGCCGGGATCATGCCCCGGCCGTAGCGCACATCGGTTGACCCTGGCAAGGCACGTTTGGTGCCGCGAATTGGTCAGCCTCGGGCCGAACATGCCTCGCAGGCCGTGGAGTAGTAGCATCATCTAACGATGGCGCTCGATCAGCGACCGCTCGAAGAGGCCGACCTCGACCAGATGTGGGAGATCGAGCGCGAGGCCTTCAACGTCGAGCCATCCCACCAGGAACACTGGAGGAAATGGGAGCGGGCGATCGGCCCCGAGCGCATCGAGGGCCTCTTCGAGGACGGCCGGTTGGTCGCCATGGCCGGCGTGCTCGCGTTCGGCCAATGGTTCGGCGGGCGCGTGATTCCGATGGGAGGTGTGCGGGCGGTCGCGGTCCGTCCCGAGCGTCGCGGCCGCGGCTACGCCACGCGCGTGGTGCGCGGCGCCATCGACGCGATGCATCGGCGTGGCGAGACGATCTCGGTTCTCTTCCCGCAGGTGACCCGGCCGTACCGCAACCTCGGCTGGGAGATCGCAGGCGCCGTCGTGTACCGGCAGGTTCCGACACGCTCGCTGGCGCAGATCGCGGTGCCGGACGTCACCGTGCGTCGCGCGAGCGAGCGTGATCACGAGGCGATCCGCGCCTGCTACGCGCGTGGCGCGCGGGAGCACAGCGGCTGGGTCGATCGCCCGAGCGGGCGCTGGGAGTGGTTCTTCGATCGCTTCTCCGACGAGCAGCTCTACGTCGCGGGCGACGACGGCTACGTGCTCTACCGCCACCTACCGCTGCCCCCGACTGCACCGCCCGACGGCTTCAACCTCCTCGTGCTCGAGCTCGTCGCGACGACGGCAATCGCGTGGCGCGCCCTGTGGACGCTCGTCGCAGCGTCCGCGGCGATCGCGCCGACGACGTATTTCCGCGGAGGCGGCGTCGATCCCCTGCCGATGCAACTCGCAGCGCCCGACGTGACCATCTTGCGGGAGCGGCCGTGGATGCTGCGGCTGGTGGACGCGCCCGCCGCAGTGTCGGCGCGCGGCTTTCCCGATGGTGCACCCTGCGCCGTCCCGCTCGAGATCGCGGACCCCACCTGCACGTGGAATGCGGGGCGTGTGAGGCTCGTCGTCGAGCAGGGACGCGGGCGCCTCGAGCCCGGCGGTACCGGCGCCGTTCGCGTCGGCATCGGGGCACTCTCCGCACTCTTCAGCGGTCATGCGACGACCTCGCTCCTCGCCCGCGCGGGGCTGCTCGAGGGCGGATCCGACGGCGATCGCGCGGCGCTCGATCGCCTCTTCGCCGGCCCCCTGCCCTGGATGTTCGACGAGTTCTGACGAGCGCTCACTCCGAGACGGCGTCGAACTCGGATCGGTAGCGCACGACCCCGGTCGCGCTCTCGAGCGCGCCAGGCACCAGCTCCGCGGCCATGAAGGCCTCGTCGGGCACGCCGTCGCCGTAACGCAGGCCGAAGCGGCTCGCCGGCACGAAGCCGAAGCGCGGATAGAAGTCGCGATGGCCCAGCACCACCACCGCGTCGTGGCCGCGCTCGCGTGCGCGCGCGAGTCCCTCCTCGACGAGGCGCGAGCCGATGCCGCTACACTGGTAGGCGGGGAGGACCGCCATGGGCCCGAGACCGAGCGGCGCACCGCGCGCGCCGTCGATCGTGACCGGGCTCAGGGCGAGGTGGCCGGCGACGGCGCCGTCGAGCACCGCGACCAGCGACAGCGCGAGCGCACCTACCCCGCGGAGGCGATCCACGAGCAGGCTCTCGCCGTCCCGGCCGAACGCGGCTTCGTTGACGGCGCGGATGGCGTCTGCATCCGCCGGCGTCTCCTGGCGCACGACGACAGCCAGCGCCGCCAGCGCCTTCGTCATGACGACGCAGGCGATGTCGCGTCCGGGCGCGAGCGCGTGCGTGGTCGCGCCCTCCCGTGACCAGCCTGCCGCGAGGTAGAACGGCACCGCGTTGAGCGACGAGTCCAGGTGCACGCGACCCGGGCTGCGAAGGCGCGCGGTGGTCTCGAGCACGCCCAGGAGCGCCCGCCCCACGCCCCGCCGCCCGGCGTCCGGGTGCACATACACCGCGCGTACCGACCGATCGTTCGCATCGAGCACGCCGAAGCCGACGATCCGGGCACCGTCTTCGGCGACGAAGACGTCGCGCTGGACGACGTCCTCGGCATAGCTCGCGGGCGTGAGCCGCGCCGCCCACACCGCCACCTCCTCGGCGGCGTAGTGGCTCCGGCACGTACCGAGGATCGCCGCGGCGTGGGCGTCGTGGATGCCGGGTCCATCGTCGGGGCGCGCGCGGCGAATGCGAAGCATCGTCCCGACCATTGCCAGCCGGCGCCGAGTTGACAAGACGGGCTCGCGCCGGCCACTTCCGGATGCTCGCCATGACGCCTCGGGATCGTTTCATCGACGCCAACCGGCTCCGCCACCACCTCGTCGAGTGGGGCGACGAGGGTCGCATCGTGCTGCTGCTGCATGGATTCCTGGAGCACGCGCACGCGTGGGATTTCGTCGCGCCGCGCCTCGCCGCCGCCGGCCACCACGTGCTCGCGCTCGATTGGCGCGGCCACGGTGACTCCGAGTGGATCGGCGCGGGCGGCTACTATCACTTCCCCGACTACGCCGCCGATCTCGCGGGGATCGTCCGCGCGCTCGGAGGCCGGGTCGCGCTGGTCGGCCATTCGATGGGCGCGGGCGCGGCGGTGCTCTACGCCGGCACGTACCCCGACCGGGTGACCGCCCTGGTCTGCGTCGACGCGCTCGGGCCGCCGGACATGGACCCGAAGGCCGGGCCGGACCGCTACGCGGCCTGGCTCGCGGACCTCGATCGGGTCGCCGTACGCCCGCGCCTGCGGACGACGCTCGCCGAGGCGACGGCGAGGCTCCGCGAGCGGTTCCCGACGTTCCCCGACCCGATCGCGGCCCACATGGCGCTCCACGGCACGCGCGCCGAAAACGGCTCGCGGGTGTGGAAGTTCGATCCGCTGCACCAGACGACGGCTCCGACGCCGTACTACGTGCGCCAGGCGCGTCCTTTCTGGCAGCGCGTCGCGTGCCCCGTGCTCTACGTGGCGGGGACCGAGAGCCCATATCAGCTCCCGGACGACGAGCAGGCCGATCGCCTGCGCGCGTTGCGCGCCGAGCGCATCGAGCTCTCGGGTGTCGCGCACCACCCGCACCTCGAGGACCCCGAACGTCTCGCCAAGGTGCTGATCGAGTTTCTCGGGAGGTGAGGACCATGCGCGGACTCATGATGGATCACCAGCTCACGATCACCGACCTCCTGCGTCGCGCGCAGACGTTCTTCCCGGAGAAGACGATCACGACCCGGACGGCACGGGGTCTCCATCGCTACACGTACGCCGATCTCGCCCGTCGCGCGGCGCGGCTCGCAAACGCCCTCGGCGGCCTCGGCGTGCGGCCGGGCGAGCGGATCGGCACCTTCGGCTGGAACACGTACCGCCACCTGGAGCTCTACCTCGGCGTGCCGTCGTCGGGACGGGTCCTGCACACGGTCAACATCCGGCTCTTCCCCGAGCAGATCTGCTACATCGTGAACCACGCCGAGGACGCCGTCCTGTTCGTCGACGAGGAGCTCATCGCCGGCCTCGAGCCCCACGCGAAGGAGCTGAAGTCGGTGCGGACGTTCGTCTCGATGGGCGACGGCCCGCTGCCCAAGACGCCGCTCCAGCCGATCGTGCGGTACGAGGACCTGCTCACCGGCGCCTCCGACGAGATCGCGTGGCCCGAGCTCGACGAGAACGACGCGGCGGCCATGTGCTACACGTCGGGGACGACGGGCAACCCGAAGGGCGTCGCCTACAGCCACCGCGCGCTCGTCCTGCAGTGCTACGCGCAGTGCATGGCCGACGCATTCGGACTTTCCGAGCGCGACGTCGTGCTGTCGGTCGTGCCCATGTTCCACGCCAACGCCTGGGGGTTGCCGTTCAGCGCCACGATGGTGGGCGCCGCGCAGGTCTATCCCGGCGTCGCACCGACGCCGAAGGACATCGGCGAGCTGATCCAGTCCGAGCGCGTGACGGTCACGGCGGGCGTCCCGACCGTGCTGCTCGGCCTGCTGCAGGCACTCGAAGAGCGCCCCTACGACCTCTCGAGCCTGCGGGCGGTGCCGTGCGGCGGCTCGGCGGTGCCCGAGAGCCTGATCGCCGCGTACGACCAGCTCGGCATCACGGTGATCCAGGCGTGGGGCATGACGGAGACGGCGCCGCTCGCCACCATGTCGAAGCCGCGCAGCTCCATGGACGGGTGGAGCGAGGACGAGAAGCGCCGCGTGCGCGCGCGGCAGGGCATGCCGCTCGCCGGCGTCCAGATCCGCGTCGTGTCGGAGGACGGCCAAGAGCTGCCGTGGGACGGGCAGAGCGTCGGCGAGCTCGAGGTACGCGGCCCGTGGATCGCCTCGAGCTACTACCACGACCCGCGCGCCGCCGACGCCTTCCGCGACGGCTGGTTCCGCACCGGCGACGTCGTGAACGTCGATCCGCAGGGGTACATGCAGATCACGGATCGGGCCAAGGACGTGATCAAGAGTGGCGGCGAGTGGATCTCGTCGGTCGAGCTCGAGAACACCATCATGGGACATCCCGACGTGCTCGAGGCGGCGGTCGTCGGGCTCCCGCACGAGCGCTGGCAGGAGCGTCCCCTCGCCTGCGTCGTGCTGAAGCCGGGGCGCACGCTCGCCAGCGAGGCGATCCTCGACTACCTCACCTCGCGCGTCGCCAAGTGGTGGCTGCCGGACGACATCGCCTTCGTCGACTCGCTGCCGAAGACGAGCGTCGGCAAGATCGCAAAGCGCGAGCTGCGCGAGCGGTTCAAGGGGCACCGGTGGCCGACGGGGCGCTAGTGCGCTCCATCAGGACGGCACCGAACCGGCGATCGCGAAACGGCGGCGGGCCGATCTCGGCGACCGACCGGTAGTTCGCCTGGATCCACGCGAAGACGCGCCGCCCATAGTCCTGCCCGAAGAAGCGGGCCCCCTCGTGCGACGTCTCCTTGTTGACGAGCGCCACGAAGTCCGGCGGATGATCCTGGAGCGAGCGCAGGACGGCGTCCTCGCCGAAGACGGTCAGCATGAGGGGTCCGATCTGGTAGTACGGCGTCGGGTTCTCGCGCCGGGCGATGTAGTTGACCATGATCCCCTCCGGCGCGACGATGAGCGTCTGCGCGGACGATGCGTGGGCCCGCACTTCGCCCAGCAGCTTCTCCACCACGGGGCCCCGATCGTCGGCGAGGATGAGATCGCGTCCTTCGCCCACGAGGTGTACCTTCTGCGCGACGAGGCGCGACATCGCTCCCAGGTGCGCCGGCACGCCGACGACGAGCGCCGCGAGGGCGACGGCGCGCAGCGCCGGTCCGTAGGCGCCGAGCTCGCTCGCGGCGGCGGGCACCCACGCGAGGAGCGCCCCGACCAGCACGAGCGTCGCCGGCATGGCGAGCACGAAGCCGTAGTGGAAGACACGCGCATCGAGGATCATCTTCGCGAGCATCGCGAGGCCGAAGGCCGCCGCGGCCGCTTGCAGGGCGAAGCGCCGCGCCCGCTCGGGCTCGCGCCGGTGGCGCACGAGGGCGGTCACCGAGCCGGCGAGCACGAGCAGCATGAAGAGGGGCAGCGGGCGCGCGGCGTCGAACCAGGCGATCGTCGGCCATCGCCACCAGAGCGCAAGCGCGGTGACGACGAAGAGCCCGACCGCGGCGGGCGCGCGATGGCGCCCGGGACCGCGGAGCGCGATCGCGCCCACGATCCCCGGCGCGAGGACCGCGAGCCACCAGAGCGCGGCGACACCGAGCTTCGCGAGGTTCGCCGGCACGTCGTCGATGCCGAGCCCCTCGCGGTAGAAGGGCATCGCCACCAGGTCGGCGCGCGCCGCCGCACGCCAGTGTCCGAGCGGCCAGCGCAGGATCTCGTCGGTCGGGAGCACACGCACGAAGCACAGGAACGTGACGGCGATCGGCACCAGCGCGACGCCGACGAGCGTGCCGGCGATGCGCACGAGCCGGTGCGGGCCCGGCCGCTCGATCGCGAGGGTGAGCCCGAGCCCCGTCCCGAGACCGACCGCGCCAGCGAGCAGCACCTCGACCTTGGTGAGGACGAGGAGCCCGAGGGCCATCCCGACGACGGCGATCCAGCGCAGGCGTCCGTCCGCCTGATAGCGCGACAGGGCCCACAGGCCGGCCACACCGAGCGCCGCGCCGTGCGTGAGCTCGTGCGAGTACGGGCACACCCAGTTGTAGTTGCCGATGCGGACGAACTGCGCCGACGCGAAGAGCACCACGAAGACGAGGCACGCTGCGGTGGCCGCGAGATGATCCCCCAGACGGAGGAAGAGGCGGTAGAGCAGCACGACCACGAGGGCGGCGATCGCGATGTTGCAGTAGGCGAGCGTCAGGATCCCCGGTCCGAAGAGGCGGAACCAGAGCGCATTCACGTACGGCGACAACGGCCCGCTGATGTGCGCGACGTCGGCGTAGAGCACCTTGCCGCGCGAGAGCTCCCACGCGAAGTTCACCTCCCGCCCGAAGTCGATGAGCGGGTCGGGCCAGGTCCGCCACGTCCAGGCGAGCATCGCGGCAGCGACCGCGGTGATGGCCGCGGGGCCGACGAACGGGACGATGGTCGCGAAGGCGGCGGCCGGCGGTTCGACCCGCGTCTTCGGTGCGGGCTGTGGAACGCGGCGGCGCGTGGCGCGACGCGCGTCCGTCATCGAAGCGTCGCGCCGATCACGCCGCGCCGGCGCGATCCACCGTGAGGCCGATCTCCTGCCCGTGCGACACTTCGAGCGTGTGCCCGTCGGGATCGGTGATGAAGGCCCAGTAGCCGACCGGCGGACCGTAGTCGGTCGGGCCGCGATCGAGGCGTCCCTCGCCCCGCGCCTCGGCGCACAGCCGATCGACCTCGTCGCGGCTCGCGCACCCGACGCCCAGATGCTCGAACGGCACGAGCAGGCGCAGGACCCCGTTCGCCGCGCGCAGGAGCGGTCGGGGAACGTAGCGCGGCATCTCGATCAGCACGATCACGAAGGGGCGCGTGCGGTCGCTGATCCAGGCGACGCGCGTGCTGCCGTCGGCGCGCTGGTGCACGACCTCCATGCGCGCGTACTTCCGGTAGAAGGCCGTGCTCGCGTCGAGATCGCCCACGAGCAGCGCCACGTGCGTGAAGCCGACGTCGTTCATCAGATCTCTCCCGCGAGGCGTCGCAGGACCCAGCGGCGGTAGGTCTCGTAGGGCATCGCCCCGACGATCGGTACGTCGTTCCCTTCCATGACGACCGCCGGCACGCCGTTCACGTCGCGTGCGATCGCCTCGTTGTGCTGATCGACCGCCTCGCGCAGGATCGCGGGGTCGCCGGCACGCTCGAAACCGCCGTCGGGCAGGCCGACCTCGCGCCAGAGCTCGAGGAGCGTCTCGGCGCGCGTGATGTCGCGGTTCTCGGCGAAGTACGCGCGCAGGAGGCGATCGTGGACGGCGTGGAACGCCCGCGGCCCGAGCAGCGCGGCCGCCTTGGCGACCAGATGCGGCGGCACGCTGTGCGACGGCGGGCCCTCGTCGGTCGCCCAGACGCGGAACGTCCCGCTCTCGGGCTCGGCTGCGGGCCGCATCCACGAGGACGTGTAGGCGCGGAACTTCTCCATCGTGCGGTTCGGATCCGGATGCGGCCGTAGCAGGTAGGTCCGCCACTCGAGCGCGACGCGATCGCCGAGCTCCTCCTCCAGGCGCCGCAGCCGCACGGTCGCGTTGTAGCACCAGGGGCAGAGGTAGTCGGACCAGACGAACAACCGGACCTGATCGGCCACGCTCTTCCTCTACGCCGCGCCCGGCGCGTGCGCCAACCGGGTCCGGCCTGCGCCGCTACGGCTGCACCGTGACGCCGCGCCAGAAGGCGATCCAGCCGGCGATCTCGTGCGCCGCGGGCTTCGGATCCGGGTAATACCAGGCGGCATCCGCGTTGACGCGACCGTCGACGACGACGTCGTAGTAGCTGGCCGTGCCCTTCCACGAGCAGACCGTGTGCGCCGCGCTCGGCCGCAGGTACTGCTTCGCTACCGCGTCGGGCGGGAAGTAGTGGTTGCCCTCGACCATGCGGCAGGCATCGCTCTCGGCGATGACGGCGCCGTTCCAGACTGCTTTTGCCATGAATCCTCCGTGTCACTGCCGAGCGGCGAGCGTGAACCGCATGCCGTCGCGGCCCGCGACGACCTTGCCCGGAAAGGCGTCGTGCACGCCCGAGAGGAACCGTCGCTCCAGGACCCAGTTCGACGGACCCGGCACGAGGTGCGTCAGCACCAGCGTCTCGACGCCTGCCTCGCGGGCGACCTCGGCTGCTTCCACCGGCGACGTGTGGTACTCGGTCGCGTCCTTCGCCATCTTCGCGAGGCGGGGCATCCCGATCCGATCGGCGACGACGATGGCGCGCCCGAACGCGTCACGGGAGAGCGCTTCGTGGACCAGCATGTCGGCGCCCTTCGCGTGTTTCACGACGTTGGGGCTCTTGCGCGTGTCGCCCGACACGACGACCGCACGGCCGTTGTAGTCGAAGCGGTAGCCCACCGCCGGACGAACGGGATCGTGGTCGACGCGGAACATCGTGACCGTGAGCCCGTTTCGATCGAGGACGACCACCTCGGCGTCGGGCGCGTCGGCGAGCGCCACCTCGTGGGCGCGCATGCCCGCCACCGCGCGCGGCAGATAGCTATCGCCGTGGTGCAGGGTGCGCGCATCGGCGTCCGCCGCGTAGGCGGCGTTGAAGCCGTCCACGAGCCGGGCCGTGCCGGCTGGTCCGTAGACCTCGAACGGCCGCGTCCGACCGGCGATCCAGCTCTGGGTCGCCGCCTCGCCCAGATCGCCGATGTGGTCGGAATGGAAGTGGGTGAGGAACACGGTCGCGACCGCGTCGGTCGGGACGTTGGCGAGATCGAGCGTCTCCCAGGAGCCGGGACCGGCGTCCACCAGCATGACCTCGCCCCCCGCGACGATGGCGGTGCACGCGCCGGCGCGCTGCGCGTCGGCGAGGGGCCCGCCCGTCCCGCACAGCACGACCGTGAGGTCCGGGGAGGTGAGGAGCGTCCGGTCAGCACGATGCAGGTTGCGCTCGATCAACCGATCGACCAGTCCGTCGCAGCCGCTCGCGGCGAGTGCACCCGCAACGAGCAACGCCCCCGTCCTCATCCCTGCTGCCCCGCCGCGTGCTGCCGCAGATAGTCCACCACGAGCCGCTCCTCCTCGTCGCTGAGCCACGGGCGCCGGAGCTGCCCGAACAGCGTCTTCATGCGTCCGAGCTGGTACTCCCACATGGGCCACGTCATGGAACCGGGCGCGTAGGGGCGGTGGCACTCGCCGCAGCGACGCGCAAAGGCCTGCGCGCCGGGCGTGTCGGCGTCCGGCAGCTTGGTGCAGGCGCCGAGCACGACGACCAGCACGGCACAGGCCGCCCGCATCACAGGGTCTCGCGGCAGTACGCGATCTGACCCGGCGCCTCCGCGACGCCCACCTCGAGCAGCCTCACGGCGCGACCCGCCGCTTCGGCGTCGAGTGCCGCGCGCATTCGGCCGAGCAGGTACGCCGCCAGCTCCTCGGCGGAGCTGTGGACGATGGGGAGCAGCACACAGTCCCTGCGCGGGAGCTGGAACCGGTCCCCTTCCTCGGTCGTGAGCTCGATCGTCGTGTCACCGGTGACGATCCTGACGCAGTCACTGCGCTGCGGGATGACGATGCGCTCGTCGAGCTCCTCGCAGAGCGCCTTCGCGATCCGCTTCACCAGGCCGAAGTCGAGCACGTAGCCATCGGCCCCGAGCTCGGCCTCGACACGGACCGACACCTGGTAGTTGTGCCCGTGTAGCGGCTCGCGAAATCCGGGGTATGCGATGAAATGCGCGGCCGCGAACTTGAGATAGTCCTTCGCGACCACGACGCTGTAGCGTTGCAGCTCGGGCATGCGTCGGCGGTTAGACCCGCCGCATCGGCTCCTGTCAACGTGGCGCGCATGCGCCATGCGCCTGCTTCTCGTGGCATCTCGGTTGCTTGCTCGTGACTCCGCAGCGCGACTGGAGGCGCTAAAATGCCCACGAGAACAAGAGCGACTGCATCGATGGCATGGCGTTCGCCGTGCAAGACGAGTGACGCATGTGCGACGAACGTCAGGAAGGCGTCGCTCGGCATCGCCCAGCGCGGCTTCACCGTCATCGAGCTTCTGGTCGTCGTCGCGATGCTCGCGATCATGGCCGGCACGGCGTACTCCCGGCTGCCCCTCAACCCGTACACCGTGTGGATCACGCAGAACCAGGTGCTCTCCGACATCCGGCACGCGCGCGACGACGCCCTGACGAAGGGCGACCACTTCCGCGTCGACATCACGGACTCGACGCACTACGTGACCTACCGGCTCCAGCTCGTGGGCGCCGTCTGGGTCCCGAACGGACCCGCCATCCGCTCGGCGACGCTGCAGAACGGCATCGTCTTCACCACCGGCATCGGCCGCCAGCTCGAGTTCACCACGCGCGGCCTCATGCTGGTGCCTGACGCCGCGACCACGCTCACGCTCTACCACTCCGCCAGCAGCACCACGCGGACCATCACCATCTGGCCGTCCGGCCAGGTCGCCCCGGGCTGATCGGATGGCGCGTCCCACCCGCATGAAGAAGAAGGCACAAGCCGGCTTCACGCTCTTCGAGGTGCTGGCCGCGATGTCGCTGTTCGCGATCGCATCGCTGGGCATGACGCAGTTCGCCGTGCAGTCGATGCGGCGCACCGCCGACAACCGCTCGGTGTCGGGCGCGATCATCCTCGCCCAGCGCGAGATCGAGGATCAGCGATCGTTCGACTACGTCGACATCACGGCGCGGACGTACACCACGTACGTCGGCACGCAGGGCTACAACCTCACGACCGCCGTCGCCAACGACACGCCGGCCGCCGGCATGAAGCAGCTCACCGTCACCGTCAACTGGTCATCGCCACTCGGGTCACGAAACTATGTCCTTCAAACGATCCTCACGGCCGTCAACTGAGCGCGGCTTCGGCCTCATCGAGCTGCTGATCAGCGCCTCGCTCGCGAGCATCTCGCTGCTCGCGGTCGCGCAGTTCTTCTCGATGCAGGCGAAGCAGCAGAAGGGCCAGAGCTACCGCGTCGAGATGCAGCAGGCGCTGCGCTCGAGCCTCGACACGATCACGCGCGACCTGCGTCTCGCGGGGGCGTGCCTGCCGTCGACCGGCGACTTCGTCGCGATCGACGCGACCAACGGCACCGGGGCCAACCCCGACACGATCACGATCCGCTCCGGCATCGTTCGGGCCGACCTGTCGTGCATCGTGACGTCGCTCTCGGCCTTGACGCAAGCCGGTCAGACCACGCTCACGGTGACGAGCGCGGCGGGCTTCGTGGTCGGCCAGCTCGTCTTGCTCCGCCATCCGGGCGGCTTCGGCCAGGTCACGTTCGTCACCAGCGCGGCCGGAACGAACGTCGTCGTCGCCGACGCGGCGACACAGGACTACCCCGTGGGGAGCGGCCTCTTTGCCGTCGACGAGCGGGTCTACCAGATCGACACGACGGTCACGCCGAATCGCCTGATGCTCACCGTCAACCGGGCCGTCCCGGAGGCGTTCGCGGCGGGGATCACCGACCTGCAGTTCCAGTACATCCTGCAGCAGAACTGTCCGACCTGCGACGTCGTCGACCTGCCACCCGACGACCCCACCTGGCGCCTCGTGAACGAGGTGCTGGTGACGGCGCGCGCGGCCACCGTCGGCGCCACGCGGACGCAGGATCAGGTGTCCATGACCGAGACGAGCCGCGGCAAGCCCAGAAATCTCCTGCCATGAGGACCACGAGGACTGCCATGACGAACACCAAGAACCTTCCCGCACGACGTGAAGGAGGATTCGCGCTCGCGGCGGTCCTCATGATCATGCTGCTGATCGCCGGCGTCACGGCGGCCATGCACGCGAGCGTCATGGGTGACACCGTCGGCGCCGGCGCCCACGCGCGGGCGGCGAGCGGCTTCTACGCCGCCGAGGCCGGCATCAACCGTGGCATGGGCGACTACCGCAACATCTTCCTGTCCTACGGAACGCCGACCGTCGCCGACCACGCGCTGCACTCCTTCATGCTCGGGAGCCGGCAGGTCGACTACCAGCTCGAAGACGTTCCTGGGAACCCCCGTCAGGTGATCGTGCCCGCGGGCCGTCCGTTCGCGGGAATCAACGCGACAGAGTACCGCTACACCGCGACGTCCACGTCGCGCGTGCTGCCCGGCGACGTCGAGGCCAGCATCGGGACGCAGTTCAACGTCGACTACGTCCCACTCTTCCAATTCCTCGCGTTCTACACGGGCGACCTCGAGATCCTGCCCGGCGCGAACATGAACCTGCACGGGCCCGTCCACACGAACGGCTCCCTGTACATCAACAGCAACGCGACCCTCACCGTGAACGAGCTCAACCCGAACATCCCGACCGTCCACCTCTCGGCCGCCAGCCGGATCTACCGCGGTCGCAAGGATGTCAGCAGCTGCACCGGGACGGTGAACATCGCGCGGCTCCGCGACGCGAACAACGACGGCGCCCTCGACATCCAGGCGGTCGGCTGCTCGGGCGCCGCCACGTCGCAGCTCTCCAGCTCGACGCTCTCGGGCTGGCTCGGCGCCATGCTGGCGAACCAGCCGGCGGTGTCCGTGCCGACCCCCGACGCGCTCCAGCACGGTACGGGGGATTTCTGGCACCAGGCCGATCTGCGCATCGCGCTCGACGTCAACAATCGTGACGCGGCAGGGCGCATCCCGATCGTGGTGAAGGCCGACGACGAGACCGTCGACGCGGCCAACACGGCGCGCCTCCAGCTCTTCCTCGCGGCGCGTCCGGGAGCGATCTTCTACAACGACGTCCCGCGGGCGGGCAGCCAGAACGTCGCGACCTGCGCGACGGTCAACTCGTACTGCCACCAGGCGAGCTACACGCCCAACTTCGCCTCGGCCGCGGCCGTGTACCCATGCGGAAGGAGCCAGATCGGGCTCTACGGCGCCTGCCCGACCATCGCGAACGAGCTGCTCACCAGCGGCGCCCTCACGGCGCGGCGTGGCGGCTTCTACAACAACCGCGAAGGCAGGTGGGTCCAGATGCTGAACGTCAATGTGCATGACCTCCTCGCGTGGAACCGCGCGGCCGGCGCCAGTCGCCTCTTCGACCCCGACGACACGACCGACGGCGGCGTCGTGATCTTCCTCACCGTGTCCGGCCCAGGGTCCGACATCGTCTCGGATCCGCGCTACGGCGTGCGCATCTTCGGATCGCCGAACCTCGACTTCCCGGCGGCGGCCGACCCGACCGGCGCGACGGTCGTCTCCGACCAGGCCGTCTACGTCGAGGGCAACTACAACACGGGCACCGGCACGTGCACGTCGTTCGGCGCCTGTCCGAAGTCCCCGTCCGCCATCATCGCCGACGCCCTGAACGTGCTCTCGAACAACTGGACGAACAACGGCGGCGCATACCAGAACGATGCGCAGAGCCGGCAAGCGCTCAACTCCGGCTTCCGCGCGGCGACGTCGACCACGATCAACGCGGCGTTCATCAGCGGCGTCGATACGACGACCGCGGGCAACTACAACGGCGGGCTCGAGAACTACCCCCGCTTCCACGAGGACTGGGGCGCGGGCGGTGGATCGACACTCACCTACCGCGGCTCGTTCGTGAGCCTCGGCGGCGCGCGCCACAACAACGGCGCCTGGTGCGGGACTGGCAACGCGTGCAACATGTACAACCCGCCCACACGTAACTGGGACTACGACACCGACTTCCAGAACGTCGCGCTGCTGCCGCCGCTGACGCCTCGCTTCGTCGCGGTCGAGCAGATCCTGTTCACCGAGAACTTCCGCTAGACCGGGCGGGCGTTGCGTCGGTCGGCGGGCCGTGGAATGCGACCGACGTGGTCGCACTCTACGACTCGGCCATCTCGGGCAACTCGTACAAGGTTCGGCTCGCGGCGGCCCAGCTCGGCATCCCGCTCGAGATCCGTCCCGTCGACATCCTGCGCGGCGAGAGCCGCACGCCGGATTTCCTGCGCAAGAACCCGAACGGGCGCACGCCGCTGCTCGACGACGACGGGTTCCTGCTCGCCGAGTCGAACGCCATCCTGGCGTACCTCGCGAGGGGCACACGGCTTCTGCCGGAGGACCGCCGGTGCTGGGCGCTCGTCTTCCAGTGGCTGTTCTTCGAGCAGTACAGCCACGAGCCCTACATCGCGACCTCGCGCTTCTGGCTGCTCCACAAGCCGGAGGGCCCTGATCGCACGGCCGCGCTCGCTGCACGTCGCGAGGGCGGCTGGGCCGCGCTCCGCGTGATGGAGGGACACCTCGCCGAGCGTCCTTTCTTCGTCGACCAGTACACGATCGCCGACATCGCGCTGTTCGCCTACACGCACGTCTCGCACGAGGGCGGCTTCCCCCTCGACGACTTCCCGAACGTCCGCGCCTGGCTCGGCCGCGTGCGCGCCGAGCGTGGATTCGTCCCGATGTAGGGAGGGGAGCGTCTTCAGATTGCGGCGCGTTCCTCGCCTGCCGCGGCCGCCGCACACCGGTCGCGCGTGCCAGAGTCGCCCCATACTCCGCTCCGGCCCACGACGTAGTCTTGGGTCGCATGGGCGGCCCGGCGACCGGAGACGACGGCGCTCTCGATCGTCGCGGGCAACCCGGTCTGGACCCAGTCGCCCGCGAGGAAGAGATTCGGCACGGACGTCGTGGTCGGTGGCCGCGCGCGCTCGGCTGCCGGTGTGAGCGACAGGGTCGCGTGACGCTCGCGCACGACGTGGGCGCGGGCGACCGGCACGCTCGCGAGGTCGGGCAGCATCGCCCGCGCGTCGGCGACGACCGCCGCCGCGATCGTGTCGTCGTCGGCGCCGTCCCAGAAGCGGGCGCCGCTCGTGACGCTGGCGATCCGGTGTCCGCCCGCCCGCGATGGCCCGCAATCGAAGAGCCATTGCGCGCGTGCACCGAGGAGACCCACGAAGGGCGCTCCGGCATCCGGACGGCCGATCGTCACCGCGCGTCCGAGCCACAGATGCACGCTCACGATGGGTGACGTGTCGACCTGCGCGAGCGACCGAAGCGGCGCCGCCTCGCGCAGCGACACCGGCAGCAGGCGCGGAAGAGCCGAAGCGGGCACGGCGAGGATGACCGCGTCGGCCGGCAGGCGCGAGCCGTCGCGCAGCACGACGCCGGTCGCGATCCCGCCGGCGATCGCCACCTCGGCGACGGCGGCGCCGGTGCGGACCGTGCCGCCCGCGCGCTCGATCGCGGCGCGCGCCGGCTCCGCGTAGGCGTCGCCGAGCGGACCACGCGCGACGCCGAAGCGTGCCGCGCGCGCACCGGACAGAAAGCCCTTGCGAAGCACCGCCGCGAAGGGGGCTGCCGCGGCGCGCTCCGGGTCCTCGTTGAGCGTGGCCACGGCGAGGGGATCCCAGAAGCACCGCCGGGTCTCGGGCGGCTGCCCGACCGCGCTCAGCACCTCGGCGACCGTCCGCCCGGCGAGCGCGCGCGGCCGCAGCGTCACGAGGCGCACTGCACCCGCCAGGAGCCGCAGGCGATCGCCGCGCGAGAGGAGCGGAAATGCGAGCAGCGCCGCGAGCCCCTGCAACGGCCCAGGCACGGCGGGCGCAGCGAGCGCGGCGACGCCGCGGCAACTATCGGCCATCGGCACGCACAGCCGCGGCTGGAAGGCGATCGCGTCCTCCGCCCCGATCTCACGCAGGAACCCGAGCAGCTCGGTGTATGCCCCCATGAACGCGTGTGGTCCGTTGTCGAGCACGTCACCCGTCGCCGTGTCCGTGAACGAGTAGGCCCGGCCGCCGAGGAACGGACGGCGCTCGAGCAGCGTCACGCGCGCGCCGCCGCGCACGAGTCGCGCGGCGGCGGCGAGGCCGGCGAAGCCGCCGCCGACCACGATCACCTGGGGGGACGCGGTCACGCGATCTTGTACAGGAACGACAGGTGGGGCCGCGCCCATGCGGCGACCGCGAGGCCGGCCTTCTCGGCGCTGGTGAGCCGGACCCGCTCGCCGAAGACGTCGTAGCGACGGAACATCACCCGGCGCAGGAGCTGCTCGTAGATGAGGCGCATCGCCTCCGCGGCGGCGAGCGACGGCCGGTCCTCCTCCGCCAGCGAGAAGCGCGCGCGGCCGTAGTACTCGCCGGCGCGCGCACACTCGAACGCCATCACCTGGCGGAAGGCCGCCGTGCAGCGGCTCGCGAGCACGTCGTCCTCCATGCACCCGAAGCGCGCGAGGTCCTCCTGTGGCAGGTAGATGCGGCCGCGCGCGGCGTCCTCGGCGACGTCGCGCAGGATGTTGGTCAGCTGGAACGCCAGGCCGAGGTTCGTCGCGTAGTCGCGCGCCGAGGGGTTCGTGTAGCCGAAGATCTCGATCGCGATGAGACCGACCGCCGACGCGACGCGATAGCAGTACTCGGCGAGGTCGCCGTCCCAGCGGGCGTAGCGGGTGCGGCGGAGGTCCATCTCGACGCCGTCGACGACCGCCTCGAAGTGCGCGCGGGGGATCGCGAAGCGCTCCACCGCGTCGGCGAGCGCGACGCCGATCGGATGGCGGGGCGCACCGTCGTAGGCCGCGTGCAGCTCCTCGCGCCAGCGTGCGATCATGCGGCGTGGATCGCGACGCAGATCGGGCTCGTCGGCGATGTCGTCCGCGGCGCGGCAGAACGCATACACCGCGGTGAGACCGCGCCGGCGCTCGCTCGAGAGCAGCCGGAAACCCCAGTAGAAGTTCGAGGCCGCCCGGCGCGTGACCTCCTCGCAGTGCTGATAGGCCGCCTCCACCGAAGGATGCACGATCGCCGTCGCCGTCATCGCCAGAGCTCCTTCCAGACGAGCCGCGCGAGATCGCCGCGACGCAGGCGCGGCCGCTCGGCGAGCACGTCGTAGTTCCCGGCCTCGATCCGATCGAGGATCGCCATCCCGCCACCTGCGAACAGGCGCACCTCGCGGCGCAGGCGACCCTCGACCAGGCCCGCGAGCGCGAGGCCGCGGGCGAAGAGCCCGCGCGTGCGATCCACCTGGAACGCGAGGCACGCCCGCAGGCCGTCGGTCGTCCGGCGCGTCGCGAGCGCCTCGCGGCTCCCGGGGAACCGGTCGAGGTCTTCGCCCGGAATGTAGACGCGCCCGCGCTCCTCGAGGTCGCCGCGCACGTCCTGCCAGAAGTTCGTGAGCTGCAGCGCCGTGCACACGTCGTCGGAGCGGGCCGCGCGCTCGTCGTCGCGGTGGCCGAACAGCCCGAGCACGATGCGCCCCACCGGATTCGCCGAGCAGCGACAGTACTCGAGGACGTCCGCGAAGGTGTCGAACGTGCGCGTCTCGGCGCCGGCGTCGCGCCGGAAGGCCGTCAGCAGGTCGCGGAACGGCTGCACGGGGAGTGCATGGGCCGCGATGGTGTGGCCGAGCGCGACGAAGACGGGATCCGTCGCCGCCGCCTGATCGGCCGCGCAGGCGACCAACTGCTCTTCGAGCGCGCCGAGCGCCGCGAGCCGCTCTGCGACCGGCGCGGTGCCCTCGTCCGCCAGGTCGTCGCCGCGCCGCGCGAACGCGTAGACCGCCGCGAGATCGCGTCGCAGCCGCCGCGGGAGCAACCACGACCCGACCGGGAAGTTCTCGTAGTGCGCCCGCGCGAGCCGCTCGCACTCGGCATAGGCGACGGCGACCTCGCTCATGCCGCCAGCGCCTCCCGCGCCCGGCCGTAGATGCGCCGATCGTCGCGGATGCCGTGGAACACGAACTCGCCGGTGAAGTCCGCGGGGGCCCGGCCGCCCTGCTCGGAGTCGTGCAGGAGCTGCTCGTAGGTCGGGACGTCGATCAACTGGCGACCTGCGAGCGACGCGCGCACACCCGTCGCACCCAGGCTCGCCGCGCTCGCCGGTACGACGCCGGTGAAGAACTCGGCGCAGCAGCCGCTGCCGTAGGAGAAGAGACCAATGCGACGCCCGCTCAGCGTACGACCCTCGTCCTCGAGCAGCGACGCGAGGCAGAAGTAGAGCGATGCCGTGTACGTGTTGCCCACCTGCGAGACCGCTTCGAGCCCGGGCGCGACCAGGTCGCGGTACGAGGCGGCGTAGATCTCGTCGGTCGTCCCGCCCCGATCGACCTCGAGCAGACGGCGATGCGCCTTCGCAGCCATCTTCGGGAAGGGAGCGTGGTAGAGTAGTTGCGCCAACCGATCGACGAGCCCCTCGCCCTCTTCGAGCGCCGGTCGCTCGAGATCGCGGAAGGCGCGAAACGCCCCTGTCAGCGCGTCGAGGTAGCACTCGATCGAGTACTTCCCATCGACGAGCGCTTCGCGCCGGTCGAGGGGCCGCCAGAAGTCGTACACGTTCGAGGCATGCACCCCGCTCTCCTCGGAGAGGAAGAGCGCGCGCGGCTCCGGACCGACGAGCATCGCCACCGCGCCGGCGCCCTGCGTCGGCTCGCCGGGCGAGCCGAGCGCATAGCGCGCGATGTCGGCGGCGATGACGAGGGCGCGGCGCGCCTTGGTGCGGTTCGCGCGCACCCAGTCGGCCGCCGTCATGAGCGCGGCGGTGCCACCGTAGCAGGCGTGCTTCACCTCGTAGGTGCGGCAGTGCGGTCCGATGCCGAGCAGCTCGTGCACGAAGATCGACACGGGCTTCGAGTGATCGACGCCGGTCTCGGTGGCGACGACGAGCATCCCGATCGTGCGCGGGTCGACGCCCGCCGCCCGCAGGCAGCGCGCGCCCGCCGTCGCGGCGAGCGTGACGACGTCCTCGCACGGCAGCGGCACCGCCATCGCCCGCACGCCGAGGCCCTGCGTCAGCTTCTCGGCCGGAACGCCGCGCGCTTCGGCGAGCGCGGGAAGCGGCAGCGCGTGTTGCGGGGCGTACGCGTAGATGTGCTCGATGCCGACGCTCACGGCGCCACCTCGTTTCCTGCGACGACCTTCGCCCGGTACTGGCCGAGCGCCATCAGCGGGAAGTAGTGCCGGTAGAGGTGGTAGCGGAGGTAGAAATGGCGCGGGAATCCGGTGCCCGTCCACGGCTTCTCGGCCCAGGTGCCGCTCTGATCCTGCGTGCGCACGAGCCAATCGACGCCGCGCTCGATCGCCGCGCGCGGTCCGTCGGCGGCGAGGAGTCCCATGACCGCCCAGGCCGTCTGCGACGGCGTGCTCTCGCCGCGACCGGCGAGCGACTCGTCGTCATAGGACGCCACCGTCTCGCCCCAGCCGCCGTCGGCGTTCTGCCGCGACGCCAGCCAGTCCGCCGCCTTGCGCACGTACGGCGCCTTCATGTCTTCGCCGATCGACTGGAGGCCCATCAGCACCGACCACGTGCCGTAGATGAAGTTGACGCCCCAGCGTCCCCACCAGCTTCCGTCGGCGCGCTGCGTGCGGCGGACGAACTCGAGGGCGCGACGTGCGCGTCCGAAGTCCGTGCCGTACCCGACCCGGCCCATGACCTCGAGCACGCGACCCGTCACGTCCTCGGTGGGCGGATCGATCATCGCCTTCATGTCGGCGAACGGGATCTCGTTCCAGAACGCGCGTGTGTTGTCGACGTCGAACGCGGCGTAGCCTCCGTTTCGACTCTGCATCCCGAGCGTCCAGTTGAGACCGTACGCGACGGCACGCTTGCCGGCGGCGGCCTGCGCCACGGGAAGCTGCGCGAGACCCATCAGGATCACCGCCGAGTCGTCGACGTCGGGATACCAGTCGTTCGCGAACTCGAACGCCCAGCCGCCCGGCTCGAGGCGCGGGGTGTAGACCGACCAGTCGCCGGGCCGGAAGATCTGGTGCGACACGAGCCAGTCGGCGGCGCGCCCCAGGACGGGATCGGACGGATCCGTGCCCGCGTCGAGGAGCGCCTTCAGCGACAGCGCGGTGTCCCAGTTGGGCGAGACGCACGGCTGGTACATGAGCGTCCCGTCGCACTGGATGAGGAAGTCGTCGATGCCCTGTATCCCCCGCACGACGACGGGGTGGTCGGCCGCGAACCCCATCTGCGTGAGGGCGAGGACGCAGTTCAGCATCGGCGGCTGGATGCCGCCCCACTGCCCCGTCGAGTCCTGGCGGCGCAGGATCCACTCGATCGCGCGCGCGATGGCCCGCCGGCGCAGCGGCTTCCACGGGCTCTTCCCGAGCTGCGTCAGCGCGCGATCGGCAGCGAAGAAGACGTTCGCCCACGACACCAGCTCGGGCGAGCGCGCAAACGCCACGTCCTCGGCGCGCGGCGGACGCACCCACAGCTCGCCGACACCCTCCTCGGGCGCGAGGTGCCCCTGCGGCGGGTTGGTCATGAGGAGGAGGATCGGGACGACGGTCTCGCGCGCCCAGCTCGACATCGCGTAGATGTTGAGCGGGAACCACGGCGGCATGAGGACGAGCTCGACCGGCATGTTGGGAATGCCGGCGGCGGGATATTGCCCGAAGAAGGAGAGCCAGATGCGGGTGAAGATGCCGGCCTTCGCGAGCCCGCCGTGTCCCAGGATGAACTCACGCGCGCGCGCGAGCGCCGGCTCGCCCGTCCGCAGGCCGCCCAGCTTCAAGGCGAGGTACGCCTCGATCGTGACCGATGCGTGGCCCGGACCGCCGAAGTAGAGCGGCCAGCTCCCGTCGGCCTGCTGGAGCGCCAGCAGCCGCTCGACCATCTTGCGGTCGAGGTCGGAGCGCTGCCGGCCCATCAGGCGGTTGAAGAAGACGAACTGGGCCTCCATCGTGACGTTCGCCTCGAGCGGCGCATGCCAGTACCCATGCGGGTGCTGGAGTCCGTAGAGATGGCGCCTCGCTGCGTCGATCGCGTCGGACACGCGCGGCACGAGCGTTCCGTCGTGCCCCTGCTCCTCCACCAGAACCAACTGCCCTTCACCGTTCATCATCCCGACTCCTCGTCCTCTCAAGCCGCCTGCGTCTCCCGCGCGACGTCGACGATCAGCGTCGTGACACCGCTCCGCCGCAGCGCCGCGGCGATCGCTTCCGGATTCTCGCCGACCGCGATCACGGCGCCGCCCGCGCCGCCGCCGGTCAGCTTCGCGCCGAGCGCGCCGGCCCCGCGCGCGCTGGCGACGAGATGCTCGACGTCGCGCGACGAGACGCCGAGGGCCTCCAGCACGGCCTGATTGCGATCGAACGCGGCGCCCAGTGCCACGAGGTCACCGGCGCGGGCGGCCCGGATGCCGTCGTCGACGATCGCGCCGACCTCGTCGAAGAGGCGCTCGTACCGCGCGCGATCGCTCTCCCATCGTTCGCGCAGGCCGCCGACGGCGTTGCCCGTGCTCCGCGGCCGCTCGCCGAAGCCGACGACGAGGCCGATCGGACGGCCGGGCACGACCGGCGTCACGTCCGGGGGCTCGCCGCGCACGAAGCGGAAGCAGCTCCCGAGCGCCGCCGCCGCGGGGTCGACGCCCGACGGCGTGCCGTGGAAGATCACCTCGAAGCGACGACCGAGCGCCAGCTCGTCGTCGACCGTCAGGGTGCGCTTGGCGGCGGCCGCCGCCGCGCGCAGCACGGCGACGCAGAGCGCGGCCGAGCTGCCGAGCCCGCGACCAGGGGGGAGCGCCGACCGGACCCGTACGATCGTGCATGACGGATCGAGCCCGACGGCGCGCGCCGCCTCCGCGACCAGGCGCACGCCCCGCTCGTCGTCGGGCTCGTCGGAGACGAGCCGCGGACCCTGGCCCACCTCGAGCGTCGCGTCGACGCCGAGCGCGATCCCCGTCGCGAGCGCCGGCCGTCCGTAGACGACCGCGTGCTCGCCGAGGAGGATCACCTTGCCCCCGGCGCGGCCGTGGGCTGCCTTCTCCATCAGGACCTCGTGTCGAGCGTGCGCAGGAGCTCGCGAGCGCGATCGATCTTCACCTCGCCGGCCTCGATGAGCCGCTGCCGGAGAACCTCGGCCTCTTCCCCGCGCGCGCCGGCCGCGTGCGACACCGCACGCGCGTGGAGTGCCATGTGTCCCTTCTGGATGCCGTCGGTCGCGAGCGCCCGCATGGCCGCCATGTTCGACGCCAGCCCCACCGCCGCCATGATGGCGGCGAGCTCGCGCGCCGAGGCGACCCCGAGCACGCGGAACGCGAGCCCCACGCGCGGGTGCGATTCGACGGCCGGCCCCACGGTCGAGACCGCGAGCGGCATCTCGATCGAGCCCGTCAGATGTCGATCCTCGATCGCCCACGTGGTGAGCGACCGGTAGTTGCCGTCGCGCGCGGCGTAGGCGTGCGCCGCCGCCTCGATCGACCGCCAGTCGTTGCCCGTCGCCACGGCGACGGCATCGATGCCGTTCATCACGCCCTTGTTGTGGGTCGTCGCGCGATACGGATCGGCCCACGCGAACTCGTAGGCGTAGAGCATCCGCTCGGCGACCTCCTCACCCGCCATGCCGTCGCGACCGAGGGCCTCGACCGGAATGCGGACCGCCGCCCGCGCGAGCCGGCGGTCGGCGAGGTTCGAGAGGATCCGCAGGCACACGACGCCGCCCGCGATCTCCTGCACCATCGGCGCGAGCCCCTCGACGAGCGAGTTGACCGCGTTGGCGCCCATGGCATCGCCGGTGTCGACGATCACGTGGAAGACGACCATCGTCTCGTCGCGCGGCGAGCGCACGAGGCGCACCTCGATCTCGCGCGGCCCCGCGCCCCGGCGGACCAGGCCCGGCGTCAGCTCCTCCGCGCGCACGAGGATCCGGTCGCGCGCGGCGTACAGGCGCTCCATCGCGGCGCCGGGGTCGGGCACCTGGACGAGCTGGATCTGTCCGATCATGGCGCCCGGATCGGCCTCGGCGACGAAGCCGCCGCCGGCCCGCGCGACCAGGGCCGCGTTCGACGCAGCGGCGATCACCGACGGCTCCTCGACCACCATCGGGATCACGTAGTCGCGGCCGTTCACCTGGAAATTGAGGCCCACGCCGAACGGGAGCGCGAAGGTCCCGACGGCGTTCTCGATCATGATGTCCGCGACCTCGAGCGGCAGCGCATCGGCCGCCTCGAGCACACGGCGATCGTCCGCGCTGAGCCCGAGGGCCTCAGCGAGCTTCTGGCGGCGCTCTTCGATCGTCATCCGATAGAACGCCGGGATCCTCGAACTGGTCATTCTCCTCCTCCCGCAAGCACCCACGTACGCAGACGCGGCCCGAGCACGGTACGTACCCGACCGAGCGCGTCGATGTTGCGTGATCCTGTCAGCACCATGGCCGTTCGCAGCTCGACGGCGAGCCGCTCGATGTAGCGCCCCGCCCCCGCGAACCCGCCCTCTCGATACGCGCGGAACACCGGCAACGCCACGCCGGCGAGCCGGGCCCCGAGCGCGACCACTTTGGCGACGTCGAGCCCCGTGCGGACGCCGCCGCTCGCGATGCAGGCCATGCCGAGGTCGCGGACGCCGAGCACGGCGGCGGCCGTCGGGATGCCCCACTCGGAGAATACGCGCCCGAGCTCGCGCCCCGGCTCCTCCGCACGTACGGCTTCGACCTTCACCCACGAGGTTCCGCCGGCGCCCGACACGTCGAGCGTCGTGACGCCCGCGTCGCGGAGGCGGAGCGCGACCGCGCGCGAGATGCCGCACCCGGTCTCCTTTACGACCACCGGCGCGCCGAGCTCGCGCACGATGCGCTCGATGGCGGCGACGCCGCCGCGGAAATCGCGATCGCCGCCGGGCTGAATCAGCTCCTGCGCCGGATTGAGGTGCAGGCAGAGCGCATCGGCGCCGACCGCGGACACGAGGCGCGCGATCTCCAGCGTGGGCAGCGCCGCCGCCTGGACCAAGCCGATGTTCGCCAGCACGAGGGTCGTCGGAGCGTGGCTGCGCACCTCGAACGTGTACGCCAGCTCGGGACGGCGATGCATGGCGCGCTGCGACCCGAGGCCGAACGCGATCCCGTACTCCTCGGCGACGCGCGCGAGGTCGCGATTGATCTCGGACGCCTCGGCCGTGCCGCCCGTCATGCCGGTGATGAGAAGCGGCGCGCGCAGCCGCTTGCCGAGGAACGTGGTGCCGACGTCGATCTCGTCCACGGCGAGCTCCGGGAGGGCGTCGTGCACGAGGTCGACCTCCTCGAGCAGCGTCGTCTTGCCCGCGTACTCGACGGGGCTCTGCTCGCAGACGTCCAGGTGCGAGCGCTTGCGGTCGCTGATGGTATCAGCCAACGGCGACTCCTCGCGTCGCGATCGTGACGTCGAGCGGAAGAACGCCGGCGTCGCGCCACGCGGCGCGCACCGCCGCCGCAATACCCGCGGAGGTCGCGAGCGCGATGCCGCAGTCGCCGCCGCCCGCACCCGACGGCTTGGCGGCGGCACCAGCTCGACGTGCCGCCTGCACGAGGCGGCCGAGCGAGGGCGTCACGATCGGCAACCCCGTCTCGTCGCCGAAGCGCACGAGCAGATCGGCGGCTCGGTCGACGGCCGCGCAGAGCCCGGATGCGTCGCCCCGCGCGACCGCCTCGGCGGCGTCGTTCGCCGCCGCGGTGAGCTCGGCGAAGACGGGTGGATCGGGCATCGTGGCGAAGCGTCCGACGAGCGGCGTCGTGGCCGCGGACTCGCCGGTCCACCCGGCGATGAGGTGCAGCCCGTCCGGTAGGGATCGCTCGGCGATCCCCGGACTCGTCCCAGCGCGGCGGGCTTCGACGAGACCGCCGTGGACGGCCGCGGCGACATCGGCGCCGCTGCCCTGGCCGTGCTGGAACGCGGCGTTGGCAGCGAGTGCGGCCGCGAGCACGGCGGGCCGGCTCGTGTCATCGCCCGTCGCCGCGCGGCACGCAGCCGTCGCGGCGGCGATCGTCGCGGCGCTGCGTCCGAGGCCCAGCTTGCGTTCGCCAATGAGGAAGGCGCGCGAGTCGACGAGCACGCGACCCCCAAGGCCGCCAGCCGTTCGAACGGCGGCGACGACGGCTCCGGCGTCGCCCTCCGGGATCGTGTCCGTCATGGGATTGCCGCGCCACGTGCGACTTTCTGCGAGGGATTCGATCACCAGCTCGCCCGGCGCGGCGTCGAGCTCGACCCGCACGGTGCGATCGACGGCTGCGACCAGGGCGGGTGCGCCCCGCAGGACGGCCCACTCGCCCGAGACGAAGAGCTTGCCGGGGGCCATCGCGACGATCATGCGATGACCTCGGCGCCGCGACCCGGCGTACAGGTGAGCACGCGCTCGACGCCGGGGATCTCGCGCAGGGCGCCGGCGATGCGCTCCGAGTCGCCGGGCTCGCAGAGGACCTTCACCTGCGGGCCCGCGTCGATCGTGACGAAACCCCGTACGCCCTCGGCGCGAAGCGCCCACACGCGCTGGATGCATTCGATCGTCGCGCCGCGCCAGTAGAGCAGCGGCGGGCGCGCGGCGAGGCCGATCGCGTGCATCTTGAGGGCGCTGTGCTCGGCGACCAGCCCGAGGGCCTCGAGGTCGCGCGCGGCGATCGCGGCGCGGGCCTCGGCGAGGTCCCACTCGGCCGTTTCCACCCACGCCGGATAGAGAGGCGAGGTCGCTGCGCGCCGCATGCCCTCGCGCGACGAGACGCTTTTCGGCGCGGTGCTGGTCACCGCGACGACCATGCGCACGTCCCACGCCGCCGGATCGAGCAGTGGCTCGGCGATCGAGTCGCGGCCGTCGGGTCGCTCGCCCCGGTGCCAGACCACGAAGCCGCCGAAGATCGAGCGGGCCGCCGACCCCGATCCCCGTCGCGCCAGGGCCGAGAGCGCGGGGGGCTCGAGGCGAAGGCCGGCAGCCCGGCTCGCAGCGAGCGCGAGCGCGGCGAAGGCAGCCGCCGACGAAGCGAGGCCGACCCCCTTCGGAACGCCGCTCGTGGTGCGGACGGTGGCGCGTGCCGTCACGCCCGCTTCGGCGCGCACGACCTCGAGGAAGCGGTACACCCGCGCGGCGTCGTCACCGCCGGCCGGGGCGCCGTCGATCGTGCACGTGTCGGCCCGACCTTCCGCGAAGGCGCAGCTCGCATCGACGAAGAGCCCGTCCAAGGTAAGGGAAATACTGCCGTTGGCCGGGAGGTTCAGCACGGGGTCGCGCTTACCCCAGTACTTCACGAGCGCTACGTTGACGTTCGCGCGTGCCCTGGTGTCGAAGCCGCCCATCGTCGAACGGCCAGTTTCTAGCCCTTTCGTCAGCCTCCCGCACCCCCTGACCGGTCGGTTTAGACCGCTCGGTCAGCGCCGTCGCCTCTATCGGACGGCCCGGGCGCTGTCAATTCGATCGGCACCCAGCGCCGCAAAAAGGCTCGACTCGCGGCGATAGAAGCCCTGGGTGTGGAGGGAGTCGCGGAGCCGAAGGTGTGTGTAGTCGAGGTGATGGCAGAGCTCGTGGAGCAGCGTGCGCAGGAAGGTCCGCGCGGCGACGACCTGGGCACGTTTGGCGGTGAACATCCACAGGGTGATGGTGTCGCGCGCGGGCGCTTCGCCGGGCGTGTACAGGCCGTGCAGCTCGCCGCGCTGGTCGTGCGGACGTCGCTCCGCGACCCGTACCCACACCTTGGAGACGCGAAATGCGCTGCAGATCCCGTCGGCGATCCGCTGGGCGTACACCTGCACCTCGACCGCGCGTGCCGAGGCGAGCACATGGGGCAGCTCGTTCACGGCCTCGATCAGCGCCGCGCCCGGGCGCAACGGCAGCGACGTCACGCGGTCGCTGGCGGCGGCGACGCGCTGCAACGCCGGCGGGAGCCGTTTGTACCAGGTAGGACTCGGACCCGGCGGGCGCAGCTCGGTCGCCATCGGCGCAGGCGAAGACTATCGGACACGCGCAGCGGCGCGCAATCTATGCCAGTGTATTCGGCCGATGCCCGAGTCGCCCGACGCCCCGGCCGAGATCGCCGCCGCGATCGAGGACGTCGTCCGCACGATCGCCGCCGGAGGACCCGCGCCGCGTGGCCTGCCCTACTTCGGGCTCGACCACCCGAGCGGAACCCGACTGCGCCTCGTCGACGAGCTCGCGGCGCGCGGGATCTTCCGCAAGTACGAGCACGTGCTCGACCTGGGCGGCGGGCTCGGCGCCAGCACGCGCTACATGGCCGTGCGTCTCGGATGCACGGCGACGGCGACGGGAACGGCGGCGGAGGCGCGCGCCGCCGGCGGCCTCACGCGACGCGCGGCGCTCGGCTGGCGGGTGTTCCACGTCGCGGCCGACGCGGTCCGCCTTCCCTTCGGCGAAGCGGCTTTCACGCACGTCTGGGCGATCGAAGCGTTACCGCAGCTCGGACCGGCGGAGCGGACGCTGGCGGAAGCGGCGCGCGTCCTGCGACCGGGCGGACACCTCGGCATCCAGGACCTGGTCGACACGGAGGCCGATCCGCTGCCCGGCGTCCTCGGCTCTTCGTGCTCGCGCACCCAGGATCTCGTGCGGGCCGGCTTCGTCGAGATCACGGAGCGGGACGTCACGGCCGATGCCGTCGAGCACGGATCGCTTCAGCAGATTGCGCTCGCGCAGCTCGCGCGTCGGTTGGGTGACGCGCACCCGGTCGTGCGCCGCCGTCAGGTGGTCGAGCACGCGCTCGCGACCGGCCGGCTGCGCGCCGTTCAGTACACCGCCCGACGCCCTTAGGGCATCAGCGCTGGATCTGGATGCTGCCGCCCTGGCCGCTTCCGGTGCGAGCGCCACTCTGACCGCGATCGCCGCCGCCGCTGTCTCCGCTTCGCGCCGCCGGGCTCTGGTGGCCGCCGCCCCAGGCGCCCTGCTGATGGGGAGCTTGCGGCGCCACGGACGAGCCGCCCTGCTGTGGCGAGACCCGTCGATCGACCTGCGGGATCATGACGTCGCGCTGCGGCGCCTGCCGTGGCGGGCTCGCCCACCCGCGCGAATCCATTTGATGGCGCCGACCCGGGTCATCGTCGCGTCGCGGACCCGGATCGACGACGATCTGCCGATCGCCCCGGCGCCCGCCGTGTCCGCGCGCGTCGTCCGCGTCATCGTCGTCGTCGCGTTGCTGGTGCGTGAGAGTGCCGGTCGGCTGGCCGGGCCGCATGACGCCGCCCGCGCGGCCGTCGTCGTCGCGCCGCCGCCAGTTGCCGTCGTCGACCACGACGGGCGGCGCATCGTTGCGGGCGGGCGGCCGCCCGCTGTGCTCGATCACACGCTCGCCACCGCGATCGGCGACGCGCTCGCGCACGTGCTCGCCACGGTCGAGGCGCGTGTGCACCCAGGGCGCAATCGAATCGGTCGGACGATCCGAGCGGCGGACGATCGGATGGCGGCTCACGCGCTCCATGTCGTCGAGCGCCGGCGCGTACGCGACGCCGCGGCCCTGATGGTGGACGATGTAGTCGGGCAGAAAGCGCCGGTCGTGGATGATGACGCCGTCCACGCGCGGCGAGCAGAAGTGATAGTCGTGCACGTAGCTCCAGTAGCTCGGCGCGATGGGGTAGCCGGCGATCCCGAGCGGCGCCCAGCCGACGAAGCCGTCGCCCCAGTACCAATTGACCCACGCGGGGCTCCAGACGTAGCCGGGCGACCAGACCCAGCCGTAGAGGTTCGAGTAGCCCCAATTCCCGTAGTGGAACGTCCACGCCCACGGTTCATAGGAGACCCACGTCCAGCCGTACGAGGTCCAGACCCATTGGCCGTCCTCGTAGGGACGCCAATCCCACGCGACCGACGGGCGCCAGACACGGCCGAGGCCACCGTCGTCGACCCAGTAGCCGTGCGGCGACAGGGCGGTCTGGTATTCGTCCGGACCAGGACGGTCGTCCCAATCGGCGCGCGCGGCGATCGGTCCAGCGGCCGCCACAGCGATCAGCAGGGCAAACGCCAACCCGATTCGTGCGCGCATGTCAGCGGAACACTGCGTTCGGAGTTTCGTTGCGCGATCCGGTCAGCCCCATTCGTACTCCTCCTCCACCACTTGAAGACCGGGCAGCAGCGTCGCGGGCAGCCCATCCACGAACCGTGACGGCTTCCCCAGCACCATCCCCGTCGAGCGGTCGTAGATGTCGATCGGATAGGTGAGGAAGAGATGCTCCTTGGCGCGCGTGACCGCGACGTACAGCAGGCGCCGCTCCTCCTCGACCTCCCCGTCGTCACGCAGATTGTAGAGGGACGGGAAGCGTCCGTCGACCATGCCAATGACGAAGACCGCCCGCCACTCGAGCCCCTTGGCCGAGTGGATGGTCGAGAGCGTGAGCAGCCCTTCGTCGATCTCCGCGGCCAGCACATCGCCCACGCTGTCCGACGGCGGCTCCAACGCCATGTCGGCGAGCAGCGAGGCCAGGCTCCGGTAACGCGCGGCGATGGTGAGGAAGTGCTCCAGGTCCTTCTCGCGTTTGGGATAGTCCTCCGGGTGGAGGTGGCGGAGCATCGGGGCGTAGAAGCCGACCACGGCCGCGACCTTGTCGGCGACCGGGACGGCCTCCGAACCGACCTCCACCAGGAGCGTGGCCAGGCGCGCGAGCTCCTTCGAGTAGGCGCCCTTGCGCGGGAACGAGCCGATCAGCTGTACGACTGCCGCGAAATCGGTCGCCGGGGCGAGGTGCTTGAAGATCTCGCCCGCCGTCTTCGGCCCGAGCCCGTCGAGCAGCAGGAGCACCCGGTGCCAGGAGACGGCGTCGCGCGGGTTCGCCACCACGCGCAGATGCGCCAGCACGTCCTTCACGTGCGCGGTCTCGATGAACTTGAATCCACCGCGCTTGACGAACGGGATGTCCACCTTCTGCAGCTCGAGCTCGAGGTCGAACGAGTGGTAGCTCGAGCGGAAGAGCACGGCGACGTCGTCGAGGGAGACGCCTTCTTCGCGCAGCTCGAGGATCCGCTGGGCGACGAACCGCGATTGCGCCCGCTCGTCGCCGCACTGCACGAGCAGCGGCGGCTGATCGCCGACGGCGCGCGCGCGCAGGATCTTGGTGTGCTTCTCGCGGGCGCGGTCGATGATGGCGTTGGCGAGCCCGAGGATGGGCGACGTCGAGCGGTAGTTCTCCTCGAGCTTCACGAGCCGCGTGCCCGGGAAGAGCTGCTCGAAGTCCATGATGTTGCGGAAGTCGGCGCCCCGGAACGAGTAGATGCTCTGGCTGTCGTCGCCGACCGCCATGACGTTGTCGTGCGTGACGGCGAGCCCACGAACGATCTCGGCCTGGAGCCGGTTCGTGTCCTGATACTCGTCGACCATGATGTAGCGATACGTGCGCGAGAGCTGCTCGGCGACGTCGCGATGACCGAGCAGGAGGTCGCGCAGGAGCACCAGCAGGTCGTCGTAGTCGACCAGCCCCTGGTCGCGCTTGTAGTCGCGGTAGTCGCGCTCGAGGCGCACGAGGTCGTCCAGGTGGTCGGCCAGATGCCCGTACGTCGTCTCGATCAGGTCGGGCACCGTCGTGCTCTTGTTCACCGCCATGCTGAAGACTTCGAGGATGGCGGCCTTGCGGGGAAAGCGACGCTCTTTGCGATCGAGGCCGGCACGGGCGCGCAGAAGGTTCACGACGTCTTCGGAATCGCTGCGATCGAGGATGGTGAAACCCGCCCCGACCCCGACGGCGCGGCCGTTGCGACGCAGCACGAGGTTCGCGAAGGAGTGGAACGTCCCGCCGGCCACGTGCTCGCACGATGCCCCGACGAGGGCCGCCGCGCGCCGGAGCATCTCCTCGGCCGCCTTGCGCGTGAAGGTGAGCAGCAGGACGTGCGCCGGGTTGATGCCCGACTCGACCAGCCGGGCGACACGGTAGACGAGGGTGCGGGTCTTGCCACTACCGGCGCCGGCGATGACGAGCACCGGACCCTGGAGCGTCGTCGCCGCGTCGAGCTGGGCCGCGTTCAGCTCGCCGGCATAGTCGATCCGATAGCGGACCGTCTCGCGCGTGTCCGGTCGCGAGCGCAGCGTGTAGGTATCCATCGAGACGCGACCCCGATGGTTGTACCGCGCGCCCCGAGGACGGGCAACGCGCGGCTACTTGAACGTCGTCTTCTTGGTGCCGACCTTCACCGCGACGTCGTCGCTCGCCGCGAGCTGGCCGATGCCGACGGTCATGGTCGCGCTCGTCACGGCCGGTGACGCCGACAGCACGGACAGATCGATGCCCGTCTGCTTGAGCGTGACGGCGAAGCCCTTCTTCGACTTCTTGAGGGTGAGCGTCCCCGAGACGGGTGCCGCCTTGCCGCCGGCGCGCTTCACGCCGTCGACCAGGTGCAGCACCGAGCCGTCGGTGTCCGTCGCGCTGAACTTGTTCCCCTTGCGGGCGAGCGTTCCGGCCGGCGCACGCACCAGGAGCCAGTTGTCCCCCGTGGGCAACGTCAGCCGAACGAACACGTCGGCCGCCGATGGATCGAGCGTGGCGGCGCCGGCGGCGAGCTTGCCGGCGAAGGTGACCGAATCACCGACCGGGTCGGTCCCGGTCGACGGCTTCGCAGGCTTGCCCGCCCCGTGCATCTTCGAGAGCGCCGGCCCGCTGGGTAGCGCGCTCTGCGACGGGATGGGCGCCAGGGTGCACGACAACGAGACGCCGGACGTGGTCTCTCCGACCACGGGCGCGTTGTGGATGATGGCCTGGCCTTCGAGACGGAGCGTGCCGGTCGCGAAGTCGAGCGGGGAGCCCTCGGTCACGTAGTCCTTGCCCCCGAGCGCGACGGCCGCGATGCCGGTGGTCACGGGCTCGGTCGCGCCGAGGTCCACGCCCGGCGCGACGTCGGTGGTGAAATGCACGTCGACGGCAGGAAACGTGACGTTGCCGGAGCCGTCGATCGTCCCCTCGGCCACGCCGCCCACCCCCGGCGCCCCTCCGAGCGCCGTGAGGGTGCTGTTCACGCCGCTGATGCTGAACGAGAGCTGCGGCAAGCCCGTGAAGTCCATGCGGAAGGCGCCGGTCGACTCGGTGATCTCGACCGGAATGGCGTAGCCGACCATCGCCGCCAGGTTGCCGGCCAGGCCCTGCTCCTTCACCAGCACTTGCCCATCCGACACGGTGCAGGTCGCCGCGCGCGCCTCCGCGCCGAGCGAGACGGCAGCCCCGAGCGCGACGGCGAGTACGACTTTCGATCGAACCATGACGATCCCCCTCTCAGCGCTTCTTCTTCCGCGGCAGCGTGTAGCTCCCTTTGCGCAGGACCAGGTTGCGGTTGCGGACGAACTGCGCGTCGCCGACGACGAGCGCCACGGTGACGTCGGGGTTGCCGGTGTCGAGCGCGGCAAGGTCGACCTTCTTGCCGACGAGCGCGAAGCGATACGCGCCATCGCCATGCTGACGGAGCGTCAGCGAGATCGTGCCGCCCTCGGTCGACTTCCCGCTGACCCGGCCCCCGCGCTGGGTCATGGCGATCGCCCGCTCGAGGATCTGCATCGTTCCGCCCCCGGGCGTCGCGAGCTGCAGCGTCACGCCGGCCGCCGGATCGACGGCCACCGGCGCCGCGCCGATCGTCCCAGTGACCTTGAACGAACCGCGCTTGAAGCTGACGGTGGCCTTCGTGATCGTCATCGTACCCGCCTGTACGACGGCGGCGCGCGTTCCGAGGACGGTCGATTTCGTGAGGGTGTTCTCGAAGGCGACGAGGTCGTTCAGCTGGCGCGGCGTCAGCACGTCGGTCTTGCCGTGGCGACCGGTCCCACCGCCGTGCAGGTTGCGCCCGCTGCCGAGCCGCGTGCAGTCGTCGAGCGTCGAATCGCAGGGCCGCGACACGTCCAGCAGGGTCGGCGCGCTCCCGTCGTGCAGGTAGGGCGCCGTATTCCAGACGTCGACCAGCACCGGCGTGATGTAGTCGCCGAGCGAGCCGCGCGTGCCCGGGATGGGGATGCTCGCGTTCTGGAACACCGACTGCGCGCTCGCGACCCCGAGCGGATCGGTCTGGTCGAAGATGTTCGCGGTGCCGACGTCGTGGCGGACGAACGGGTTGTTCGTGTCGCCGCGCGCGGGTTGGCCGGGGTTGAAGTCGGTGCTCGGCCGCTTGTCGGTGAAGAACTGCGCGCCGGGCCCGGGGCCGCCGTTGTGGCAGTCGCCGCATTGGGTGATTGGATCGTTGAAGATGGCGCGGCCGCGATCGGCGGCGGCGTCGCGCGGGTTCGGGTTGCTCGGGAACTCCGTCAGCGAATAGACGAAGTCCGCGAGGTGCGTCAGACGCACGCCGACGTTGTGTCCGGCCATGCCGGGCAGGTTGCGGTTTGGCGGACCCAGATCCGGCTCGATGTCCTTCTGGCCCTGCGTGTTCGTCCGCGGCTGCTCCATCGTCATTTCGGGCGTGCGCTGGACGAGCGCGCCTGGACAGGTGGAGAGGTCCTCGACGCCGTCGCAGTCCGCCGCGCCCTGCAGCTCGCGGAACGTGAACTCGAAGTCCTCGACTTCATCGCGATCGCCGTTCCAGTGCACCGTGAGCATCGGGTTGAACCAGCGGTCACGGTCGGCGGCCGGGACGTTCTGCGGAATGCTCGCGGGGTTGGCCTTGCAGAAGTAGCCGTCGCCGCACGTGGCGTCGAAGGTGCACGGCTCGCCGGCGTGCGGACCCGCGTTGCACGTGCCGGGGCTGAACCCGGCGCGGCCACGGAGGTCCATGGTGTTCCGCAGCGAGGCTCCGAACTGCGAGAAGTCCCACGTGCGGCCGTCCTGGCCGCCGAAGTCTGCGTGGCACGTCGTGCACGACACGTACGACGCGTCGTGCGCCGCGCTCACGACCTCGCCCGGCACGCTATGGGCGACCGAGCACAGCCGCAGCTCCTTGTCGCCGCACTCTTCGTTCTTGAGGCACTCCTGCGCCGGGTTGTTGGCGCAGGTGATGCGCGCCTTGTTGAAGAGGGGCGCCGGGTGATCGAGCCCGGTCTCGTTGGGCACGCTCGCGTCCCGCGCCGCGGTCGTGAACAGGATCTTCCCGTCGAGGAGCGCCGGCGGCAGCGGGTCCCCCTTGATGCCGTTGCAGGCGCCCCCCGGACAATCCGGGTCGCTCTTGCACGCCGCGCCGTCGCTCGCGCCGCCGACGCAGAGGCCCGTGATCGTCGAGACCGGCCGGCCGAGGATCAGCGGGACGCAGTTGGACGATAGGATGCAGGGTCCCTGGTCGCCGCAGTCGGCGTTGCTGGTGCAGGGGTTGCCGCCCGGGTGGTTGCAGAAGCCGTTCGTCACCGGACAGTCGTTGTCGCTCTCGCAGGTTTCCGTGCCGTTGGCCGTGCAGCGCAGGTTCGCGGGCTTCCCGCCGGGGTCGAGCGGCTGCGCGGTCGCGACCGGGACGACGTTGCGGGAGAGGTAGTTGTAGACGTACGCCCGCTGGCCGTCGGGCGAGAGCCGCACCCCGAGCGGCACCGTGCCGATCCCGTCCGGTACCGGCCGCATCGTGGAGACGCCGGTGTTGTAGTATGCGACCGCGTCGAAATCGACGCCCGTGTCGACCGCCTGGAAGGACTGATCGGCCGGATTGTAGCCGTCGATGGTGACGATCTGCGCCTGCGGCGCCATGCGGTAGGGGCGCTCGCCGACGACGGGCGCCAGCGCGTTCTGCACGCACGGCTCGTTCGGATCGGCGCCGCCCGGCCCGTTCGCCCCCGGTGCCGCGAAGAGCGTCGTGACGTCGCTCCCCTGGCCCTTGCGCGTGTTGAAGATGTGGTAGCTATTGAACGTCTGGTCGACGACGTACGCCGTGGTGCCGTCGGCCGAGAACTCGATGTCGGTCGCGAGCGCCGCCTCGTCGATGTCGACCTTGCCGATCCGCGTCCCGTCGGCCGCGTTCAGCTTCGCGATCCCGAAGCGGATCACGTCGTGGAACGCCGGCTTGTACTTGTTGCGGGTGACGCCGCCGTCGGGGAACGGGTCGAAGGTGAGGAGCGGGAAGAGCGCCGTGCCCGGCTTCAGCACGCGGTGGCGCTTCTTGCCCTTGCCCACCATGTCGGAGAAGGCGTCGCTCTCGCGCTTGAACAGGCCCTTGCTGACGTTGTTCTGCTGCGCACCGCCGACCCAGAGCTGGCCCGCCACCTCGGCCGGGGCCCCGTCGGGCATGAGGGCGATTGCCGAGAGCTGGTTCAGCACGCCCTGGCCGGAGTTCTGCGTCTCGCAGGTGAGGAGGTCGGCGGCGACCGTGAACACCGAGGCCACCAACTTGTTCGCGACGTCGACGACCGAGACGTGGCCGTCCGTGCCGGGCTCCTCGGTGAGGAAATGCGTCACGTACGCCTTCGATCCGTCGCTCGACACGGCGATCGCGCGCGCGTTCGGCCACGCGAGCTTCACGCGCGCTTCGACCGCGAGCGACGTCGAGAGGACGAGCAGCTCGCTCGACCCCTGGCACGAAACGAGGAGGTGATCACCTGCGGGCGTGGGCGCGATGCCGTAGGGGTTGCAGCCGCCGCCGAGCGGCTCGGACGTGGTGCAGCCGGACAGATCCGCCTGATTGCAGCGTGTGGCCGTGTCGTCGCCCTGGCTGGCGGTGAACACGTACGTGCCGGCGACCGCGACAGTGCGCGGATACTTCCCGACCGGCGACTCATGGGTGAGGACACCGGTGATGCCGGAGAAGTCGAGGCGCGCGACCGTGGCCGAGTCGGGATTCACGGCGAACACGATGCCGTCGGGTGCGACGGCGAGCGGGCTCGAGCGCGTGGGACCGGCATGGGCGGGCAACGCGAGCGATGCGAGCACCAACGTGATACCGACGGCGCGTCTCACGATGACGTCTCCTTCGGACCCGCCGGCCCGGCGAGCCCGTGCAACAGACAGTCGCGCGCGGCGGCGGCGCGCTGTGCGACGGTGGTGGCATCCAGGGGATCGCGGCTCCAGACGATGCGGAGCATGGGTGCGATGAGGAAGTAGAAGAGCGTGACGCCGCCCACGTTCACCATGAGGTCCATGGGATCGCTCTTGCGGAAGACGCCGGCGGCCATGTTGGCGGCCACGCCCTCGCCGGCCCGCTGGTAGAGCGGGACGATGTACGTCCGGGTCAGCTCGTCCAAGTGTGGCCCGCCGTCGATGATCTCGCGCAACCACACCTTCATTCCAGGCAGGTTCTGGGCCGTGAAGTGCGTGATGCCCTCGATCGCGTCGCCGAGCCCGATCGGGCCGGGCTGCTCGCGCGTCTGCTCGTAGATTGCGACGAGGCCGGTGATGACCCGCTCGAGCACCGCGCGATACACGGCGTCCTTGGTCGGGAAGTAGTAGAAGAGCATCCGCTTCCCGATTCCCGCCCGCTCCGCGATCTCGCGCGTCGTCGCGCCAGCGTAGCCGCGCTGCCCGAAGACCGCCTCGGCCGCGTCCAGGATCCGCGCCCGGACGTCGTCAGCCTGGGGGAGCTCGCGTGTCACGCGTCGGGTCGCCAGCGTCGCCATGTACCGCCCGGTACAAGGGGTCCTATCGCCGGCCCGTCGCGGCTGTCAAGGCGAAGTTCGCGTGCCGGAAGTAACCGAATTTTCGTTGACCCTCCGCCGAGCGCCGGGTAAATCGCGAGAAGAGGAGGGAAAGCACATGGCAAGGCATATCGTGCTCGCGCTGGTGACGATCGGCCTCACGTTGGGTGTCGCCGCGGCGCAATCGACCGTCGACTGTCGCCTGCAGGCAAAGACCGACTACAAGAACTGCAAGACCGACTGCCGCGAATCGTTCCAGGCCGACAAGGATGGCTGCCGCAACTGCGACCACACCTTCGCCGAGGGGTGTCGGGCATCGCGCGCCGTCTGCGTCGCGCCGTTCGAGGACCAGCTCGAGGCGTGCCTCGGCGTTTGCCGGACCGACCTCGACGCCGCCAAGGCCCTGTGCACTCCCGGCGACGACGCGTGCATCGACGCCGCGCAGGTTGCCGCTTTCATCTGCCGCGATACGTGCCGCGAGAACCAGGCCGTGCGTGACGGCATCAAGAATTGCCGGACGATCTTCCGGGGCTGCATGCAGCAGTGCCCGCCGGCGAGCTGAGCCGAGAGGTGACCAACCCGGACGTCGCGCGGGCCTTTCTCGACCTGCGCGGCGTCCAATGTCCGCTCGCCTGGGCGAAGGCGAAAGTCTGGCTCGAGACGCTCGCGCGCGGCTCGGGCGTAGATCTCCTGGTGGATGATCCGCGCTCGGTTCGGGATCTGCCCCGCGCCGCCGAGGCGAACGGGCATCACGTGGTGGCGGTGGCCGAGGAGCCACCCCTGTGGCGCATCACGCTCGAGGTCTGAGCCGGCGGTTTGACATCGCCCCGGCCCGTACGCTTTCCTGATCCTCATGCCGGCGCGCTCGGTGGGGTCGGGGACGGTCAGCTTCGGCCTGGTCTCGATCCCCGTTCGCTTCTACGTGGCGACGCACTCGGAGTCGCCCTCGTTCAACATGCTCCATCAGGCCTGCGGCTCACGCATCAAGCAGCAGGTCTACTGCCCGCGCGACGAGCGCGTGGTCGAGCGGAGCGAGCTCGTCCGGGGCTACGAGGTGGCGAAGGACCAGTACGTCACCTTCACCGACGAGGAGCTGCGCGCGCTCGAGACGGCGGCGAGCCTCAGCATCGACATCGAGGAGTTCGTGCCGCTCGAGGCGGTCGACCCCATCTACTTCGAGACGTCGCACTACCTCGGGCCCGACAAGGGCGGCGACAAGGCCTATCGCCTGCTCGCCGACGCCATGCGCGAGACCGGCGTGGTCGCGGTTGCGCAGCACGTGAGCCGCGGCAAGGAGCGCCTGGTGCTGATCCGCCCGCTCGCGGAGGGGTTGGCGATCCACACGCTGTACTACGCCGACGAGGTCCGTCCCTTCAACGAGATCGGCCTCGGCGACCCCGGCCAGCGCCGTCCGGGTGAGATGGATCTCGCCAAGCAGCTCGTCGGGCAGCTCACCGGGAGCGGCTTCCGTCCCGAGCACTACCGCGATCACTATCGCGATCGCCTGCGCGAAGTCGTCGAGCGCAAGGTCGCCGGCGAGGAGATGACCATCGCCGAGCCGGCCGCGCCGCGCGCGCAGGTGATCGACCTCATGGACGCCTTGAAGCAGAGCCTCGCGCGCGAGCGGAAGCCGGGAGCGATGAAGCCGGCCGCCCTGGTGCCTGTCGCCGCCAAGCGTCGTGCGACGGGCGGATCGGGGCGCGCTGCTTCGAAGAAGAAGCAGTGACCACGCCCGAACGCCGGACCGACACGCCCGCCGCATTCGACACCAAGCAGGCTGCGCGCATCGTCGGGTTGCCGGCCGGTCGGCTCCGCCAGTGCGTCCGCGCCGGCCTCGTCGCGCCGCAGCGCGACGGCCATGGCCGCCTGCGCTTCGATTTCGTCGACTTGGTCCTGCTGCGCACGACCCGCGGCCTCCTCGCGAGCCGCGTGCCGCTCAAGAAGATCAGCCGCGTGCTCTCGTCGCTGCGCCGGCAGATCGGCGACCTGCCCCTCACCCGGCTCTCCGTCTACGCGGACGGGAAGCGCGTCGTCGCGTGGGACGGCGCCACGCGCTGGCAGCCCGAGTCCGGCCAGTTCCTGTTCAACTTCGACACCGAGAGCGTGCTCCGGCGCGCCACGACGGTCGCGAATCTGCCGGAGCCGAAGCGCACGAAGCTGCCGCGGCTCACCGCCGAGCAGTGGAGCGACCTCGCGATGGAGATCGAGGACAGCTCACCCCTCGAAGCGCGCGCCGCCTACCACCATGCCCTCGACCTCGATCCCGGCAACATCGTCGCGCGCATCAACCTCGGCCGCCTGCTGCACACCGAGAGCAACCTGGTCGGCGCAGAAGCGCACTTCCGCGAGGCCGTCCGCTACGATCCGACGTGCGCGCTCGCGTGGTACAACCTGGGCGTCGTGCTCGAAGATCTCTCGCGTCCCGACGAAGCCCTGCCCTGCTACGAGCACGCGGTCCACGCCGACAACGAGCTCGCCGACGCGCACTGGAACCTCAGCCTGCTGTACGAAAAGACGGGCCGGCATCGCGACGCGCTTCGCCACCTGGCGCAGTATCGAAGGCTCACCGCGAAGCGACGATAGGCGCCCGGATGGCGCGTAGCGCGACCGCCAAGCTCCCCCGCATCGTCGTCGGTACGTCCGGCTTCAGCTATCCGGCGTGGCGCGGAACCTTCTACCCCGCCGATCTGGCCGCGGGCGAGATGCTCCGCTTCTACACGGGCTCCTTCCAAACGGTCGAGATCAACCACTCATTCTATCGCCTCCCGACCACGACGCTGCTCACGAACTGGCGCCGCCAGACGCCGCCGGCCTTCCGGTTCGCACTGAAGGCCCCGCAGCGCATCACGCACCAGCTCCGCCTGCGCGAGGCCGAGGAGATCACGACGCGCTTCGTGACGCTCGCGCACACCCTCGGCGAGCAGTGCGGCCCGCTCCTCTTCCAGCTTCCGCCGCACCTGCGCGCCGACGCCCCGCGGCTCGCAGACTTCCTCGCCGTCCTGCCGGCCCGCACCGAGGCGGCGTTCGAGTTCCGGCATCCGAGCTGGTTTGCCGACGAGATCTACGAGACGCTCGCGCAGCACCGCGCCGCCCTGTGCGTCGCGGACGCCGACGGGCTCACGACGCCGCTTGTCGCGACGGCACCCTTCGGGTATCTGCGCCTGCGGCGCGACGACTACACGGATGCGGCGCTCGCCGACTGGGCGCGGCGCATCCGCGAGATCACGCGCTGGAAGCGCGCCTACGTGTACCTGAAGCACGACGAGGCCGGCCGTGCACCGGCCCTGGCTCAGGTGCTGCTGCGCGCCCTCGCGTAGTCGGCCATCGCGCCACGCGCCGAGGCCTGGTGGAACGCGAGCGCCGCCGCGGGATAGCGGTGCGGCCGGCCGTACACGCACTCGATGCGCGCGTGACACCCGCCGGCGCAGGAGTCCTCCGGCGCCAGGCGATGCGCGGCACAGCGCGGGACGTCCCATCCGCGCGGACCGACCGCATTCACCGGGCACGCCGGGATGCACGGACGCAGCGTGCAGGTGGGACAGGGATCGAACCCGTCGGCCGGACGCGAGGCGGTCACCACGTCCCGCAGGACCACGGCGGCGCGCAGCGCGATCCAGGGGCCGTAGACCGGATGGATGAGCACACCGACGAGGCCCGGCCGGCCCAGCCCCGCGACCTCGGCGAGCGTCTGGAACACGACCGGCACGGGAGTGGTGTCGAAGGGAAAGAGGCACCGCGCGTGCGGACCCTCCACCGCCGCGGTCACCACCTCGCGCGTGAAGCGATCGAGCGGATCGGGCGGCGCGGCGCGCTCCGGCCGGGCGCGGCACGCATCGCGGAACGCCTCCCAGAACGCGCCGCCTCCATTGCCGACGACGATGAGCCCCCGTGCGCCGGGGAGGCGTGGCGCAATCCGGTGACGCGCCGGCACGTGCTCGTCGTAGGCGGTGACGGTCGTCGCGCCGACGAGGTTCAGTCCCGATCGAGCGAGCCGCGCGGCGAGCGTCGATACGACCTCCATTACTTGACAAGGTCTCCACTCCCAGCCTACCTAAGGCGGTCAGCCCCCACCACCCCACAAGAGGAGGAGTAGAAGCATGACACCTGAGGAAATCTTTACGGCGATGCCGGCCCAGCTGGATCAGAACGCTGCCAAGGGCGTGAACGCGACGATCCAGTTCAACCTCTCCGGCGACAACGGCGGGCAGTGGTACGTCACGATCAAGGACGGCAAGGCCGAGGTGAGCAAGGGCACCGCGCCGTCGGCGAACATGACCATGTCGATGGCGGCGAACGACTACGTCGACATGACCACCGGCAAGCTGAACGGCCAGATGGCCTTCATGAGCGGCAAGCTCAAGATCTCCGGCGACATGGGTCTCGCCATGAAGATGCAGACCCTCTTCAAGCGTCCGTAGCGAACGCTCGACGCGGAAAAGCCGGGTGGACGTGCGTCGTCCATCCGGCTTTTTTCGTTCTGGGCGTGCGTTCAGTCCTGCTTGGGGAGTCGCGCGCTGATGGCGCCGAGCCCGAGCAAGATGCTCCCGAACACGAGCCCGCCCAGCCCCGACGCGACGGCACCCGCGACGAGCGCGTAGTGTCGCCCCGCGGCGGCGTAGTAGTCGGCCTTGAAGAGCGGGTGATCCTCGTGGCGCTCGTACGCGTCCTTGGCCTTCGCGAACTCGGCGTCGGTGAGCGCGAGCGTCCCCGTGTAGCCGGACACGGCGAATCCGAGCGCCATCACCGCGACGCCGAGCAGACGCAGCCATCCCGTCATGCACGCTCCTCCAATGCGACGGCGCCGCGCAGCTCGCGGCGGAACGTCCCGACGCGACGGCGCCGGCGCCGATCGTACCCGATCCACTTCGCCGCCGGCACCGCGGCGTGCGGCACGCGAGCAAAGCCGATGCGTTCGAAGAACTGGGCCGCGCGGTCGTCGATCGTGCAGGCGAAGACGTACTCCAGGTTGCGCCGCGCCGCCTCGGTGAGCAGCGCCCCGACGAGCCGCTCGCCGAGCCCCTCGCCCTTGAACCGCGTGATCGTGTAGAGCCCGACGATCTCGCCCGCGCGATCCTCGGCATAGGCGCCCGTCTGCAGCGCGGCCACGCCGGCGAGGTGCCGGTTGCAGATCGTCGCGCCGTACGCGGTCGCCAGGACCTGCGCGACCTCTTCCGCCGTGCGGAACTTGAGCAGGCCCTCGCGCTGCCCCCGCCCGAGGAGCCGCTCCGCCTGCCCGAACTCGTCGAGCGCGAGCGGACCCACGTGGCAGTAGTCGTCGACGGTGAAGAGCGTACCGGAGCCGGTGTACGTGAAGAGCTCCTCGCCGATGCCGGAGGGCGTGCAGAGGTTCACCGACTCGACGCCGTCCTCGAGCGCGCGGTCGACGGCGACGAGGAGGTTGCGGCGGTTGCCGAGCCCGGTCCACTCGGCCTCGCCCTGGCTGAGGAGGGTATCCAGCACGTGCCCGTCCACGAACGAGAGGCGCGAGCCGCCGGCGGCGAGCCCGCCGTCCGGCTCCACGAGGACGACCTTCGGTATCCGCAGCTCGGTCGCGAGCGTCGTCGCGTGCGCGGGATAGGACGCCGCGACCTGACCGGTCACGCTGAGCACGCACAGGCGCCCGCGCCGGAAGCGCGGCCAGAGCTGCGAGCGCAACCCCTCGCCGTCCCAGGAGGCGCGATTCCCGAGCCGCACGGACAGCATCGGCGAGACGTCGCGCCGCCGGCTCGACGTGCGTCGCGACTTGCGGTGCCGCTCGATCGCCGCCAGCAGGCGCCGCTCGGTGCCGGGTCGCCCGGCTGGCCACCAGACGAGCACGCGGGTGCCGTTGCGCATCAGCTCGGCGATGGTCACGGCCAGCGGGTCGAGCGGGGCCCGCTCGGCGACGACGCGCGGTGCGAGCGCGACGAGCACGCTCCGTCCTCGCAGCTCCTCGAGGTAGAAGTCCTTCTCGCCGAAGGGCTCCTTGCTCGCCCTCACCCCGAGCGCTTCCTGCATCGCCTCCCGGCCCCAAATAGCACACGCGAGCAGCGCCACAAGCGCGAGATTGCCCCAGCCGCTCGCGGCCGGTACGTGTCCCGTCGTGCGCCGCCACCCGGCCGTGCTCTTCGCCGCCGTCGTCGCGCTGGCAACGCGGATCTCGATCGCCGACGCGCGGTCCGGTGCCGTCGCGACCGAGCACCAGCTCGCTGCGGACGCCGGGGCCGCTGCGCTTCGCGCCGGCGGCTCGGTCGTCGACGCCGCGATCGCGGCGGCGGCGGCCGTGTGCGTCGTCCACGCCTCGTCGTGCGGCATCGGCGGCGGCGGCTTCGCGCTCGTCCACACCGAGGGCGGCGACGCGGCGCTCGACTATCGCGAGACCGCGCCGGCGGCCGCGACGCCGGATCTCTACCTGCGCGACGGGAAGCCCGATCCGACGCTCACCCGCAGGGGCGGCCTCGCGGTCGCGGTGCCGGGTGAGGCCGCGGGCTGGGTCGTCCTGCACGAGCGCTTCGGGAAGCTGCCGCTCGCGACCGACCTCGCGCCGGCCGTGCGCCTGGCCCGCGACGGCTTTCGGCTCGGGGACGCCCCGCACCTGCGCGTCCAGATCGAGCGGAGCACGGACCTGCTGCGCACCGACGCGGGCCTGCGAGTCGTGTTCCTCGACGCCGCCGGCAACGTCCCGGCGCCGGACGCGCGCATCGTGCAGCGCGACCTCGCCGCGACCCTCGAACGCGTGGGCCGTCAGGGCCGCCGCGCGATCGACGCCCAGGCACCCGCGATCGCGACGTTCGTCCAGGCCCGCGGCGGCGTGCTCACGGCGCGCGACGTGCGCGACTACCGGCCGCTCTGGCGCGAGCCTCTGGTCGGGACCTTCGCCGGGCGTCGCGTGGTGACGTTTCCCCCGCCCGGCTCGGGCGGCGTCGTGCTCGAGATGCTCGGCATCCTCGCGGGTGACGACCTCCGCGCGCTCTCGCCCGGCGCCTTCGCGCATCTCCTTGCCGGCGCCATGGCCGAGGGCTTCGTCGATCGCGCCGTCTGGTACGGCGACACGCGGGTCCCCGTACGGACGCTCCTCGATCCCGGGCGCTTGCGCCAACTACGCGCGCGCATCCCGCCGGACCGGGTGGGGTCGCCAACCGCCGACCTCGTGGTCGACGCGGGGACCGGGCACGTCTCGGTCGTCGACGCCGATGGCAACGCCGTCGCCATGACGACCACGATCAATACGACCTTCGGCTCGGGCCAGATGGTTCCGGGCACCGGGATGATCCTCAACGACGAGATGGACGACTTCGCGCTGCCCGGACAGCGGAATGCCTACGGGCTCGTGGGCGGGGAGGCCAACGCGATCGCGCCCGGCAAGCGGCCCCAATCGAGCATGTCGCCGACCATCGTGCTCGACGGCGATCGTCCCGAGCTGGTCGTCGGCGGCTCGGGTGGTCCGCTCATCATCTCCGGCGTCGTGCAGGCGGTGCTCGGCGTCGTCGCCCTCGGGCGCGACCTGCGCGCCGCGATCGACGCGCCCCGCATCCACGACCAGGCGACGCCGCCCGCCCTCGCCGTCGAGCCGGCGCTCCCGAAAGAGACGCGCGCCGCACTCGAGAAGGTCGGCCATCAGCTGAAGGACCTCCCGGCCGCCGGCGCCGTCGCCGCCGCCGGACTCGACTCGGCACGCCACCCGGTCGCCGCCGCCGACAAACGCAAGGACGGCGGCGAAGCGATCGTAGAGCGTTGACCTCGAGGCACCGCCGCCGGGTGCCAGCGCCCTCAGAACACGTCGCCGAGCCGGATCGTCTGCTCACGCCCGGCGCCGATGGACAGGATCACCATCGGTGCGCCGACGGCCTTCACCAGGAAGTCGAGGTAGCGGCGCGCGTTGGCCGGCAGGTCGGCGAGTGATCGCGCGGCACCGAGCGGCTCCTTCCAGCCGGGCAGCTCCTCGTAGATCGGCTTGGCCCGCGCCCAGCCACGCTGCGTGGCGGGCGGCAGCTCGCGGCGTTTGCCGTCCACCTCGTAGGCGACGCAGACGCGGATCGGGTCCATGCCGGTCAGGACGTCGAGCTTCGTGAAGGCGATGCCGTCGACGCCCGAGAGCGCGATCGCGTAGCGCACGACGACGGCGTCGAACCAGCCGCAGCGGCGGGGCCGGCCGGTCGTGGCGCCGTACTCGTCGCCGTCGGCGCGCAGGCGATCGCCGAGCGCGTCCGTCAGCTCGGTCGGGAACGGCCCGCCGCCGACGCGCGTCGTATAGGTCTTGGCGATCCCGATGACGCGTCCGATGGCGCGGGGCGGGATGCCTGCGCCCGACGACGCCGAGCCGACCACGCAGTTCGACGACGTGACGTACGGATACGTGCCGTGGTCGACGTCGAGGAGCATGCCCTGGGCACCCTCGAGGAGAACGCGCTTGCCGTCGGCGATCGCGGCGCGCACGTCGGCGCCGGCGTCGGCGACGAACGGCGCAAGCGCGACGCGCCACTGCCGTACGAGCCCCTCGATCTCGCTCGCCGAGTGCGGCTGCTCGCCGAGCAGCGCCTGCAGGTACTCGTTCTTCTCGCGCAGCGCGCGTCCGAGCGCGTCGCGAAACCCGTCCTCGTCGAAGAGGTCGCCCAGCCGGATGCCCGTGCGGGCCATCTTGTCCTCGTACGCCGGCCCGATGCCCCGCCCCGTCGTCCCGATCGCGCCCGCCTCGCGCAGCCGCTCGCGCGCGCGGTCGATGGCGCGGTGGTACGGCATGATGACGTGCGCCTGCTCCGAGACGCGAAGCCAGCGATCGTCAGAGAGGTAGCCGCGCGCCCTCAAGGCGCCGATCTCGCGGATCAGCACCTCGGGATCGACGACCATGCCCGGCCCCATCACGCACACCTTGCCGGGATGGAGCACGCCCGCGGGAACGAGGTTGAGGATGGTCTTCTCGCCCGCCACGACGAGCGTGTGCCCGGCGTTGTTGCCGCCGTGGTAGCGCACGATCATGTCGGCGTCGGCGGCGAGGAGATCGACGATCTTCCCCTTGCCCTCGTCGCCCCACTGGGTCCCGATGACGGCGGTCGCGCCCATCGCGCCGCTCACAGCCGGAGCAGGGTTGCCGCGACGACGTGTGGGTGCGTGCGGAGCGCGGCGAGCACCGCGTCCGGCACCGGCTCGTCGACGTGGAAGAGCGAGACCGCCATGCCGCCGACTTGCTGGCGCCCGAGCTCGAGACCCGCGATGTTGATCCGGTTCTCGCCGAGCAGCGTCCCCACCCGGCCGACCACGCCCGGGACGTCCTGGTTCTGGAGCATGAGGATGTATCCCTCGGGGACGGCCTCGAGCTTGAAGTCGTCGATCTGGGTCACGCGGATGGTGTCGGCGTCGAAGACGGCCCCCGCGACGCGCGTCGTCCCGGATGCCGTCACGACTTTCACGCCGATGGCGTTGCGGTACGCGCCCGCATGGGGCGTCTTCGACTGGATCACGCGCACGCCGCGATCGCGCGCGATCGCAGGGGCGTTCACGTAGTTGACGCTGTAGTCCTCGTCCTCGTCGAGTAGCCGGTCGAAGAGGCCGCGCAGGACGGCGGTCGTGAGGGGCTTCACCTCGCGCTCGGCCGTGTCGCCACTCGGATAGACCGTCACCTCGGCCGGCGTCTCGCGCGAGAGCTGCGCCGCGAGACCGCCCAGCTTCTCGGCCAGCCGGAGGTACGGCCGGAGCACCTGCAGGACTTCGGGCGAGAGGGAGGGCGCGTTGACCGCGTTCTGGATCGTGCCCTTGGTGAGGAACTCGGCCACCTGCTGCGCGATCGCGATCGCGACGTTCACCTGCGCCTCGCCCGTCTGCGCGCCGAGATGCGGGGTGCAGATCACCTGCTCCATCTTCAAGAGCGGGTGATCCGGCGGCGGCGGCTCCTTGTCGAGCACGTCGAGCGCCGCGCCCGCAACCTGCCCCGACCCGATCGCCTCGGCGAGGGCGGTCTCGTCGACGATGCCGCCGCGCGCGCAGTTCACGATGCGCACGCCGCGCTTCATCTTCGCCAGCGCCTCGCGACCGATGAGCCCGCGCGTCTCCGCGGTGAGCGGTGTGTGGATCGTGATGAAGTCGGCGCGCGGATACATCTGGTCGAGCGTCACCAGCTCGACGCCGATGCGCGCCGCCGTCTCCGCCGTGACGAACGGATCGTACGCGATCACTTTCATGCGGAGCCCGAGCGCCCGCTCGGCGACGATGGTGCCGATGTTGCCCAAGCCGACGATGCCGAGCGTCTTGTTGCAGACTTCGGCACCGAGCAGGTTCCGCGGCCACGTCCCGGCCCGCACGGCCGCCACCGCCTGCGGGATGTTCCGCGTGAGCGCCATCAGCATGGCGATGGCGTGCTCGGCGGTGGTGACGTTCGAGCCGCCGGGCGTGTTCATGACGACGATGCCGCGCTTGGTCGCCGCGTCGACGTCGACGTTGTCGACGCCGATGCCGGCCCGACCGATCACGCGGAGGTTCGTGGCGTGCCCGAGGACCTCGGCCGTCACCTTCGTGCCGCTGCGCACGATGAGCGCGTGGAAGTCGCCGATGGTGCCGCAGAGCTCCTGCGGCGAGAGTCCCGGCTTGGCCTCGATGTCGAGGTCCGGCTGCTCGCGCAGGCGCGCGAGCCCTTCGGGTCCGAGCGCGTCGGAGAGGAGCACGCGATAGCGCATGACGCCGTCTCCTCAGCGCGCCGGTAGACCGTCGGCGAGGACGGCCTCGGCGGCTCCGACCCCGCGCCCGAGCTCGACGCTCGCGCCGAAGTGCTTCAAGGCCAGCTCGAGGGCCGCGATCGAGACGACGATGTCGAAAGCGTCCACGTAGCCCAGATGCGAGAGGCGGATGATCTTTCCCTTCAACTGGTCCTGGCCGCCGGCGAAGGTGACGCGCATCTTGTCGCGCAGGTAGCGGAAGAGTGCGCTGCCGTCGATGCTGGTCGGCAGCATGACGGCGGTGGCGGCGGGGCTCGGCGATTCCGGCGCCAGGAGCGAGAGGCCGAGAGCCTGTGCTCCCGCGCGCGTCGCGCGCGCGAGACGATCGTGGCGGGCGTGGATGTGCGGCCACCCCTCGGCCGTCATCAGCTCGAGGGCGGCCCTCAAGCCGTACAGCAGCGAGATGGCTGGCGTCCACGCCGTGGACTTCTCTGCGACGCCCTTCCGCTCGCGCTTGAAGTCGAAGTAGAAGCGCGGCAGCTTCGCCCGCTCGGTCGCCGCCCAGGCGCGCTCGGAGAGCGAGACGAACGCGAGGCCGGGCGGCAGCATGAGCGCCTTCTGCGATCCGGTGACGAGCACGTCGATGCCGAGCTCGTCCATCGGCAATGGCAGGACGCCGACGGCCGTGATCCCGTCGACGACGAGCAACGTCTCCCGCTTGCGCGTCAGGGCGGCGATCTGCGGGACCGGATGCAGCGCGCAGGTGGACGTCTCGCTCGCCTGCATGTAGACCGCGCGCGCCTTCGGATACGCCTCGAGCGCCGACTCGACCATCTGCGGTACCACCGCGCGCCCCCACTCGACCCGCACCTCGCGCACGGTGACGCCGTACGTCTGGCAGATCTTCGTCCATCGCTCGCCGAACTTGCCGCCATTCACGACGATGACCTCGTCGCCCGGAGAGCAGAGGTTCGTGACCGAGCCCTCCATGGCGCCGGTTCCGGACGCCGCGAGCACCAGGACGTCCTGCGCCGTGCCGAAGAGGCCGCGGAGGCTCTGCTGAACCTCCGCCAGCAGCGCCGCGAACTGCGGCGTGCGATGGTGGATGACCGGCTGCGCCATCGCCGCCAGCACCTCGGGAGGCACCGGCGTCGGTCCCGGAGCGAGCAAATACGACTTGATCACGATGTCACCTGAGCCCGTCTGTGGAATTCGACATCACCGCGGGGCCCAGGCGTTCGGCCCGCTAGTCGTTCCGCACTCCCCCGTGGTCAGTTCCACGTGAACGCCAGTCGTGCGAGGGTGGAGATGTCGGCTGCGGTTTAGCCCCGCGCCGCGCGCAATGTCAAGGCGAGTCCGACGCGTTGACTCCATGACGTCGATTGAGTAGCGCCGTCGCATGCGCGCCGCTTCCGGTTGGGTGGTGACGGGACTGTTCGTGCTCGGCATGGCCATCGTCGCGCACACCGAGGAGCCCGTGGAGCCCGCTCCGCCACCAGCCGGACCGTCGTGGCGGGGCGCCGTGCTGCTCGATCAGTGGCGAGACATTCCGAAGAGCCCCGCGCTCGACGTCCCGTCGACGATCACACGCGACGAGGAAATCCAGCGCGTCACACTGAAGGAGGCGATCGCGATCGCGCTCGAGAACAACCCCGGCATCGCCGCAAAGCGGCTCGACCCGGCGCGGATCGGCACCCGTGTTCTCCAGGCACAGTCGTCCTTCGACCCGACCCTGGCCTCTGAAATCGGCGACAGACACCAGACCCTGCCCAACGCCAGCGCGCTCTCGGCCACCCGCACGTCCGTCGTCGACGACCGTTACGCGAACTTCCACCTGTCGAAGCTCTTGCGCTCGAGCACGCGGCTGGAGTTCGACTTCCTCAACGACCGCCTGGACAACAACGCGAGCTACCTCGGCTTCCGCCCGCAGTACAGTCCGGCGCTCAGCTTCTCGCTCGTACAGCCGCTCTTGCGGGATTTCGGCTGGGACTTCTCGTATCTCGTCGTCCGATCGGCGGAACGCACCGCCGACTCCGCCGTGTATCTCTACGAGGCCGACCTCGCGGATTTCGTCGATCGGGTGATCCGCTCCTACTGGCGCGTCGTGGGCGCGCGTGAGGGCGTCGAAGCGACGCTGGAGGCCAAGCAGCTCGCTGACCGGACGGTCGTCGAAAACGAGGCTCGTGTGCGCGTAGGGCTCCTCGCCCCGGTGGCGGTCCTCGAAGCGCAAGCTGACGCCGCGCAACGCGACACCAACCTGATCACGGCCCGGAACGAGCTCGACGTTGCGCGGCAAGAGCTCGCCCAGCTCTGCTTCTTCCGCCCGGCCGGCACGTTCGTACCGCGCACGCTGGAGCCCGCGGAGGATGTGACGCCCGAAGACGTCAAAGCGGAGGTCGACGAGACGCTCGCCATCGCGCTGGCCGACCGACCCGAGATCCACGCCTCGGCGCTCGGTGTCGAGGCGCGTCAGATCGACGAACGCGCCGCGAGCAACGGCCTCCTGCCCCGCCTCGATCTCGTCGGGGGCTACGGCGTCAACGGACTCTCCGGCGTGGGGCAGATACCCACCGTGCAGTTCATCTCCGAAACAGACCGCAGCGGCAATCCGCCCGGGACCCGGTGCGTCCAGGTCGCGTTCGATCGGCCGCTCTACCAATGCGTGGGACCACGCGCCGCGAGCGCGCTTCGCGGTTCGCAGACGGACGCGTACGGGAGCCGCGCCAGCCGCGGCGGACTCCTCTCGGGCGACTACGCCTCGTACTCGTTCGGGGTTCAGCTCACGGTTCCATTCGACAACGCGCTCGCCAAGAGCACGCACACTCGCAGCGCCATCGAGCTCGATCAGGCGGAGCTGAACCACCGCGAGCTGCTGTCGCAGATCACGCTCGAGGTACGGCAGGCCGTCGCCGACGTCACCGCGAGCCGCCAGCGGATCGGGACCGCCCGCGTCGCGCGCGAGCTCGCCCAGGAGAACCTTCGCAACCAGGAGAAGCGTCACGAGGTCGGCATGGCGACGACCAAGGATCTGCTCGACTTCCAGACCCGTCTCACCGAAGCGCGTCTGGCGGAGGTACGAGCGAAGTTCGAGCACAACATCGCGGTGGCGGCCTGGCGACGGTCCCAGGGCCGGCTCCTCGCGCACTACAACATCGTCGTCGAGCACCCGGGGAAACGGTCGACGCCCTGGTTCGGACGGTTCTGAGGACGTCAGCGCCGCCGCGCGAGCACGAGCTGGACGAGCTCGCCGTCGCCGAAGCGCAGGCGCTCGATCGTGAAACCGTGGTCGCGCACCTCGCGTGCGACCGGATAGCGCGCGCGCGACGGACCGAGGCCGCGGAGGGCGAGCGGCAGCACGGCGACGAGGCGCGGCCACCACGCCCGGGGCTGGTTGTGATCGACGACCACGAGCGGCGCCCCGGGGGCGAGCCGCGCGGCGATCGCGTCGAGAGATCGCGCGCGCGCCACGGCGTCGCCGGTCTTGCCGAGGAACGAGCAGATCGCGGCCGCGGGCGCCTCGTCGTCGCGCGCCGCCCGCACGCGTGACGCGAGCGACGTCCCGCAGCCGTCGACGACGATCGGTCCGTCGATCGGGCCGAGGAGCTCGAGCGCCTGCGCGGCGACGCGCGCGCCGATCACCGCGGGCGCAGCAGCGTCATGAACTCCTCACGGGTCTTGGAGTTCGTCTGGAATACGCCGCGCATGGCGCTGGTGACCACCGTCGAATTCTGCTTCTCGATGCCGCGCATCCGCATGCACAGGTGCTCGGCTTCCGTGACGACGGCGACCCCGAGCGGCTGGAGATGGCGTTCGATCGTGTCGGCGACCTGGGTCGTGAGCCGCTCCTGCACCTGCAGCCGCCGCGCGAACACCTCGACCAGGCGCGCGATCTTCGAGAGCCCGACGATCTTGCCGCGCGGGATATAGGCCACGTGCGCGCGCCCGAAGAAGGGCAGGATGTGGTGCTCGCACAGCGAGTAGAAGTCGATGTCCTTGACGAGGATCATCTCCGAGTAGTCCTCGGTGAAGAGGGCGCCGTTGATGACCGTCTCCGGGTCCTGCTCGTATCCGCGGGTGAGGAAGCGCAGCGCGCGCGCCACCCGCTCGGGCGTCCCCAGGAGGCCTTCGCGCCGCGGTTCGGGGTCGAGCGTCTGCAGCAGGCTGGCCACGTGCACTTCGAGGTCCGGTGCCGGCATGGCCGGGCACCTAGCCGATGGGTCTCGCTCCGGCAACCGCGCACGACTGCGCGGCCGTCACGCGCCGACGAGCCCCTCGCGCCGCAGCTGCTCGAAGATCGCCCGCGTCGCCGGCGACTTGTTGAGCGTGTAGAAATGGATGCCGGGCGCGCCGGCGCGCAGGAGCTCGGCACACTGGCGGGTCGCCCACTCGATGCCGACCTCCATCGACGCCCGCTCGTCGTCGCGCGCGCGCTCGAGCCGTTCGCGCAGCGGCGCGGGCACCTGGTTGCCCGAGAGGCGCGTGATGCGCTCGATCTGCGGCCAGTTCGTGATCGGCATGATGCCCGCGACCAGCGGCACCGTGATCCCCGCCCGGCGCGCGCGCTCGACGAACGCGAAGTAGTCGCGGTTGTCGTAGAAGAGCTGCGTGATCACGACGTCGACGCCGGCGTCGACTTTGGCGCGCAGGTGGCCGATGCTGACGTCGAGGTCGCGGCATTCGGGGTGCCCTTCGGGATGTCCCGCGGCGGCGACGCACAGCGCATAGCCGCGCGTGCGGATGAAGGCGACGAGATCGGCCGCGAACTGGAATCCGTCCGCGGGGCGCCGGAATGCCGGATCGGGTGGATAGTCGCCGCGCAGCGTGACGACGTTCTCGATTCCGCGCGCGACCATGAGGTCGAGCAGCGCCGCGATCTCGTCACGCGAGTCCCGCACGCACGTCATGTGCGCCGCGCCCTCGATGCCGAGCCCCTTCACGCGCGTCGCCAGCTCGACCGGCGCCTCGCTGGGCTTCGCACCCGTGCGCGTGACCGAGACGAAGTCGGGGCGCAGCGGCCCCAGCGCCTCGATCGTGCGCATGAGCCCCGCCTCGCCCTCCGGCGTCGCCGGCGGGAAGAACTCGAACGAGACGACCGGACGCCCCCGGCCGTACAGCGCGTCGATGCGCACGGCGGCCCCGGGCTACTTCGAGCCCTTGCGCTCGAGCGCCTTCACCCGCTGATACTTCCGGTAATCGTACCCGGTGGCCATCGCCATGAGGAGCCCCTCCATGCCCCCCTCGCGCTCCCGGCGCAAGACGCGGAGCCGCTCGTAGAACTCGCGGAAGTCCTTGTCGACCCGCGTCCCCTCCTCGACCGGATGCAGGAAGAAGTCCCGCAGGCGGGTGATGGTGAAGCGCAGAGCCGAGAGGCGCAGCTCGTTCGGGAACGCATCCCATTCGGCCAGTGACAGCGGCCGCAGCGACTCGTAGCCCGCCATGAGCGCTTCGAAGCGCTTCAGATCGTACTGGTCACGCACGAACGCGAGCGCGTTGACGGCCGTCGCCAAATCGAAGACGAAGCGGCCACGCGCGGCGGCTTCGAAGTCGAGCATCGCGACCAGCTTGTCGCCCTTGAAGAGGAGGTTGTCCGGGAAGAGGTCGCCGTGGATGATCCCGCGGGGTAGCTTCGGCTCGAGGTAGTGGCGCAGGTACTCGATCTCGTCGTCGAGCGTGCGCACGATGCGCTTGAAGTAGGCCGGGAGGCGATCGCGAACCGAGGCGTAGATGTCGGCCACGCGCTCGTAGCTGAAGCGGTTCTCGATGCCCTTCTTGTAGGGCTTGCCGATGCCGTGCAGCTCGGCGAGCATGCGCCCCGCCTGCTCGAGCCGGTCGGTGCCGAGACGCTCGACCGCGAGGACGCGGCCGTCGATGTAGCGGTAGACCGAGACGAACTTGCCGCCCTGGTCGCGGTAGTAGCGCCCCTTGCGATCGGCGAGCGGCTGCGGGCACGCGAATCCCTGCTTGCGCAGGTAGAGCAGGAGATCGAGCTCCCGCTTCACGTCGAGCTCGCCCTTGACCTCGTCGATGCGCACGAGGTGCTTTCCGCGCGCGGTGTCGACGAGATAGTTCGTGTTGACCGAGCCGCTCGGGATGCCGTGCGACCCGACGAGCCGTCCGAGCCCGTAGTCCTCGATCAGCTCCGCGAGCGCGTCCTTGTCGAGCGCCGTGTACACCGCCATCCGCCGAAACTCCACACTATCCGAACGCTTGCGCGCTCACCCGAAACCCGAATCGACCCTAACGTCGGGTCCCCGCGTTGTCAACAAAATACCTCGCCACGCCGGAAGTCAGGCGGCGCTCGTGACGCCGATCTGCGGACACCACCGGCGAAGCGCACAGCCGCTGCAGCGAGGTTTGCGCGCTGCGCACACGCGCCGTCCGTGATGGATCAAGCGATGGGCGAACGCGGTCCACATGCGCGGCGGCAGGAGACGCTGCAGATCACGCTCGATCTTGTCGGGATCGTCCTCGACCGTGAGGCCGAGCCGGTTCGCGAGCCGGCGGACGTGGGTGTCGACGAAGACGGCGGGAAGGCCGAACGCGGTGCCGCGCACGACGTTCGCGGTCTTGCGCCCCACACCGGGCAGCTTCGTGAGCGCGTCCATGTCGCACGGCACCTCGCCGCCGTGCGACTCGGCGACCGCCCGGGCGACCCCCTGAATCGACTTCGTCTTCTGCCGGAAGAACCCCGTGCGCTTGATGAGGGTCTCGACGTCGGTGGCCGGAGCGGCCACGAGCGCCGTCGTCGTCGGGTACGCCGCGAACAGGGCCGGGGTTACCTGGTTCACCATCTTGTCGGTGCACTGGGCCGACAGGATGGTGGCCACGAGCAGCTCCCACGGCGTGCGGTAGTCGAGCTCGCACCAGGCGTCGGGGTACGTGCGATCCAGCGCCCGGGCGATGGCGCGGGCCCGCTTCGCCTTGGCGGGGGCGGTCTCGCGGGCGACGTTCAGGCCTGCCCGCGGGCGCGCCCGCGCCGCCCTTACCGCCACCGGCGCTGCTCCGCGGCGACGCGCTCGCCGTAGCCGCGGGCCGCCGCCCGCGTCGCCTCGGCCGTCCATTCGAGCGGCGGCGCCATGAGACGCGCCACCTCGTCGGCGACGCCGGATCCGGCCTGGGGGTCGAAGAGCGCCAGCTGCGTCCGCCGCCGCAGGACGTCCTCCAGCGTCACGGCCCACTCGTCCTCGACCGCGGTCACCACCTCCGCCCGCGGGTCGGGCAGCGCCGGCAGGAGGGGGCCGGCGAGCGTGGCGTCGCGCGCGACGACGCCCAGGACGCGCGACACGCGACGGCCGTAGCGCCCCGCCAGGTGCCGGAGCGCGCTCGGCCCCACCGCTCGACCGTCGCGGGCGGCGATGTCCGCGGCGATCGTCTCGGGCGGAACTCCGCCGCCCGGGAACGCCTTGTCGCCCGTCGTCGAGGGACCGAACCGCCGCCCGTCACCGCGAGCGCGGAGCGCCGACGCGACGTGGTCCACCACCTTTGCTGCGATGATCCGGTAGGTGGTGAGCTTGCCGCCGCAGATCGTGATGAGTCCGGCAGCCGAGGTGAAGATCTCCTCCTCGCGCGACACGTCGGACGGCTTCTCGCCCGAGCCGGGCGGCGGGGCCACGAGCGGACGCAGGCCGGCGAACGCGCTCACCACGTCGCCGGGGGCGAGGCGTGCCGCGGGGAAGTAGTGGTTCACCGACTCGAGGAGATACGCGACGTCGCTCGCCTCGACGATGGGCGGCTCCGGGCCACCCGTGTGGTCGGTGTCCGTCGTCCCGACCAACGTGTGCGCGTCCCACGGGATCACGAACATCACCCGGCGATCCTGGACCGCAGGCAGGGCGATCGCCGCCTCATGGCCGATGCGAGCGCGCGGGACGACGACGTGAACGCCCTTGGTCAGGCGCAGGCGCGGCGCCGCCGGGGCGTCGAGCGCGCAGACGCGGTCGACCCACGGGCCGGTCGCATTCACCACCACGCGCGCGCGGACGAGCACCTCCCGTCCCGACAGGCGATCGCGTACGCGCGCCCCGACGATGCGCCCGGCATCCTTCTCGAACGCCGTCACCTCGGCGTACGAGAGGGCGGCCGTGCCGTGCTCGACCGCCGAGAGCATGGTCTCGAGCACGAGGCGGGCGTCGTTCGTCCAGCAGTCCCAGTACTCGCCGGCACCCCGCAGCCCCTCGCGCCGCAGCGCCGGCTCCAGGCGCTCCACATCGGCCGGCCGCAGCATCCGGTGGCGCTTCACGTTGCGTACGCCGGCGAGCAGGTCGTAGCCCCAGAGGCCGATCGACAGCATCCAGGGTGCGATCGAGATGCCCTTGTAGAGGGGGAACACGAAGCGCATCGGCCGCACGAGGTGCGGCGCCAGCCGGCGCAGGCGCTCGCGCTCGCGCGTCGCTTCGAGCACGAGCCGGATGTGCCCCTGCTCCAGGTAGCGCAGCCCGCCGTGGATCAGCTTCGAGGATCGGCTGGACGTCCCCGACGCGAAGTCGCCTTGGTCGACGACGGCGACCCGCATGCCGCGCAGGCTGGCGTCGCGCGCGATGCCCGCGCCGTTGATGCCACCGCCGACGACCAGCACGTCGAAGGCGTCTCGATCGAGCGCCTCGAGCGCCGTGCGTCGCCACGCGATCATCGCCTTCGCCTCACAGGAGCGCCGTGATCCGTTCCGCGCACGCCCGCGTGGTCGCACGACCTCCGAGGTCGCGCGTGCGCACCTTGCCGTCTTCGAGGAAGCGCTCGACCGCGCGGTCCAGCCGCGCGGCCGCGCGCGTCTGGCCCATGTGCCGCAGCATCATGATGCCCGAGAAGATGACCGCGAGCGGGTTCGCGGCGTTCTGGCCGGCGATGTCGGGCGCGGTGCCATGGACCGCCTCGAAGATCGCGACGCGGGCGCCGAGATTCGCACCGGCCACCACGCCGAGCCCGCCCACGAGGCCTGCGCACAGGTCCGAAACGATGTCGCCGTAGAGGTTCTCGAGCAGCAGGACGTCGAACTCCTGCGGCCGCAGGACGAGCTGCATGCATGCGTTGTCGACGATCAGCTCGCGGTACTTGATCTTCGGGTAGCGCGACGCCTCCTGGCGGGCGCACGCGAGGAACAGGCCGTCGGACAGCTTCATGATGTTGGCCTTGTGGATGGCCGTGACGGTCTTGCGCTTCTCGCGCGTGGCGAACTCGAAGGCGAAGTGGGCGATGCGGCGCGAGGCGCGCGCCGTGATGACCTTGACGCTCTCGACGACCCCGGGCGCCACCTGATGCTCGATGCCCGAGTACAGGTCCTCGGTGTTCTCGCGCACGACCACGATATCGACGCCGGTGAAGGAGGTCGCGATGCCGGGCAGGGTCCGCACGGGACGCAGGTTGGCGTAGAGGTCGAAGTACTTGCGCAGGGTCACGTTGATGCTGCGGTAGCCGTGCCCGACGCTGGTCTCGAGCGGGCCCTTGAGGGCGATGCGGTTCTTCTTGATGGACGCCAGGAGGGCGTCGGGGACGGGGTTCCCGACCTTGTCGAGCGCGGCCTTGCCGCCGAGCTGGACGTCCCAGACGATGCGTGCACCGGCCCGCTCGATCACGTGCGCCGCCGCCGCCGTCACTTCGGGGCCGATACCGTCGCCGGGAATGAGCGTGACGCGGGCCGGCTTCACAGGATGCCGAGCACCTTGTGAAGTTGGGGGAGCACGCGAACGTCGGGAACATGTCGGCTCGCGGCCGCCTGGAGCCGATCGAGCCCGTGTGCGTCGATGGTGAGGCGCGGCGTCGACGGCTCGCTGAGGGGCGTCAGGAAGAGCGGCACGCCCGCCCCGACGGCCGCGATGATGCGCGCGCCGTGCTCGACCTCCTCGGGTCGCGTCCCGCCGTCGACCGGCATCTTCACGTAGACGTCGCGCCGCGCAGCCACGGCGGCTTCGAGGCACGCCCGGTGCTCGTCCCATCGCGCGCGTTCACCGGTGTTGCTCGGACACTTGAAGTCGAGGCTGACGATGTCGACCAGCGGCAGCGCGCGCTCGAGGCGCGCGGGTAGGATGCCCGCGGTCTCGAGGAGGATGGGCAGACCGGGTCCGTCCGTCCCGAGCCAGGCGACGAGGAAGTCGATCTGCGCGAGCGGCTCGCCGCCGGTCACCGCCACCGCGTGCAGCGGCGGCGCCCCCATGACGAGTGCCCGCACCTCGCGGGCGAGGTCGGCCGTCTCGAGCGGGTTGGGCAGCCGGTGCTCGCCGTCGGGACCGAGGATGCGGCACTCCGCCGTCGGGACCAGGCTATCGGGCGTGTCGCAGTAGCGACAGCGCAGCGGACAGCCTCCGAAGCGAACGAACACCTGACGGCGCCCGGCGTGCAAACCCTCGCCCTGGAACGAGACAAACAGCTCGGAGACGTTCCCGACGCCGCGGCGCATCATCGACTGATGTACTACGCCGGCCGAGCGAGGGCCACCACGACGTCGGCGACGTTCGTTCCGGTGGGGCCCGTCCGGAGGACATCGCCGGTCGCGGTGAGCAGGCGATGGCTGTCTGTGGCCGCGAGCGCCGCTTCGGGATCGAGCCCGTGCCGCCGGGCGAACTCGATCGTCCCCCCGTCGACGCACGCGCCGGCGGCATCGGTCGGACCGTCGACGCCGTCCGTGCCCGCGGCGAGCAGGACGGCGGACGACCCCGCCAGCTCGAGTGCCGCCGCAAGCGCGAGGTGCTGCGAGCGCCCGCCCATGCCACCGGGGAGGGCTCGCACGGTCGTTTCGCCGCCGGCGACGAGGGCTTCGGCCGACGTCGCACCGGCGATCTCCCGCCCCAGGGTGCGGCCGGCGGCCGCGGCGTCGCCGACGAGCGCCGCCGGCCATTCCCTCACGCGGTAGGCGCGTCGCATCGCCTCCGCACCGGCGGCGCGGACCGCGTCGGTGTTTGTTCCGACCACGACCGAGCGCACGCGCGCGGTCGCCGGATCGCCGGGTTTGGCGGTCTCCGCGATCCCGCCGGCGGCGCCGCGCTCGAGGTGCCGGCGAATGGAGGGCGGCATCGAGATCGCGTGCCTCTCGATCACGGCCAGTGCGTCCGCATACGTCGTCGGGTCGGCTTCAGTGGGGCCCGACGCAATCGTCGCGAGGTCGTCGCCGACGACGTCGGAGAGCACGAGCGTCCACACGGCCGCCGCGTGGGCCGCGGCGCGCGCCAGGCCGCCTCCCTTCACCGCAGAGAGGTGCTTGCGGACGGCGTTGAGCCCGTGGATCTCCGCACCCGCCGCGACGAGCGTACGCGTGACCTCACGCTTCTCGCCGAGGGTGATCCCCGCGACCGGCGCCACCAGGAGGGCCGAGGCCCCACCCGATAGGAGCACGAGAACGAGCGCATCGGCGGCGGCGGCGGCGACCGCTTGCAGGAGGTCGACGGTCGCCGCGACGCCGGCGGCGTCCGGCACGGGATGGGCCGCAGTGCGAAGCGCGATCGGCCCGAGGCCGGCGCCACTGGTCCCGTGCGGAGCGATCACGATGCCCCGCGCCGGTACGACGTCGACCGCCGCGGCCATGCCCGCGACCGCCTTCCCCGCACCGACCACGACCACGGGCCCCGTGTGCCGTGCGATCTTACGACCGTCGCGATCGCGCAGCACGAGCGCGCCACCGTCGCGCGTGAGGCAGCGTGCAACACAGGCCCGGGGGTCGACGGCCGCAAGCGCGGCGAGGAAGCACGCGCGCGCGTCGGCGCGAAGCGTGTCGGGCGTCATCGCGCCTGGACCGTCCGGCGACGCGCGGCTATATCGACGCCATGGAGCCGACGCCCGGGGTCGAGCCGAGCCCACCAGCCGACTTCGTGACCACCTGGCAGCAGGTCGTCTCGGATCCGCGCGCCTTCTTCGCCGCCATGCCCGAGACGGGCGGGCTCGGCGACCCCATGCGTTTCCTCGTCACCTGCGCGAGCGTGAACGCCGCCGGCGCGTACCTCGTGTCGTGGAGCCTCATCGTGGCGATCGGCGCGTTTCTGGGCGTCCTCGTCGGCACCTTCCTCCTCGCCGCCGTGCTCACGCTCGCGAGCCAGCAGCTCTTCGAGGGCAGCGCCGGGTTCGAGCCCGTGTTCCGCGCCGTCGCGTACGGATCGGCCCCGGCGGTCGCGTTCTGGGTTCCGTGGCTCGCGGCGATCCCGTGCGTCTACGCCTGGTATCTGCACACGCGCGGCATCGAGCGGGTGCAGGGGTTCGACCCGACGCGCGCCGTCCTCACGACGATCATCGGGTGGGCGGCGGTGTGGGCCCTCGCCCACGGCCTCACGGGCTCGGTCGGCTGGATCGGGACGCGTTGACGCCGGCTCAGGAGCTCTCGTCGTCGCTGTCGCCCGTGCCGAGCCTGCGGGAGGTCCGGTCTTCCTCGTAGCGCTTGTTGATCTTCGACTCGCGCTCGCGGTCGCCCTGGCAGGAGACGCACAGACGGGTGAAAGGCAGCGCCTGGAGACGGCCCTCGGCGATGTCGGCCCCGCAGTCCTCGCACAGGCCGTAGGTCCCGTCATCGACCCGCGAGAGCGCCTCGTCGATGGCCCCGAGCTTGTCCCGGTCCCGGTCCGTGAGGATGTGGCTGATCTCGCGATCACGCGCGTCGCTGGCGAGGTCGTAGGTGTCCATCCCCTCGTCTTTGTTCTGGTCTCGGCCCTGGGAGAGGTCCTGCTGAACGGTGCGCAGGAGGTGGGCGCGCATTTCCTGCAGGGTCTCGCGCGACTTCTTGAGGAACGCTTTTCGCATGCTTAGGGCGGCGGAATCTAAGGGGTTGCCAACGCGGTGTCAACGGCGGGCACGATCTCGCCGCGAAGGTCATACACGTCCGCGTCAGTCACCCTGACCCGCACCAGATCACCCGGCGACGCCTCGCCGCGCAGCGCGATCGTGCCGTCGATCTCAGGCGCCTGCGTCGAGGTGCGTCCGACGAGGAGCCCGGGCGCCGGCTCGTCCTCGACGAGGACGTCGACCTCGCGACCGACGTGGGCGCGTGCCAGGCGCGCCGCCACCCGGGCCTGCGTCTCCATCACGCGGTCGTACCGCTCGCGCTTGGTGCGCTCGGGAAGGTGGCCGGGCAGCGTCGCTGCGTGCGTGTTCTCCTCCTTGGAGTAGCGGAACACGCCGACGCGCTCGAACCTTGCCTCCTCGAGGAAGTCGCAGAGCTCCCGCACGTCGTCGTCCGTCTCGCCCGGGAAGCCGACGATGAACGACGAGCGCAGTGTGATGTCCGGGACGGTGGCGCGGATCCGCGCCACGAGCTCGCGGATCGCGCGGGCGCTGCGCTCGCGACGCATCGCGCGCAGCATCCCGTCGGCGATGTGCTGGAGCGGCATGTCGAGGTAGCGACAGACGGACGGCTCGGTCGCCATCACCTCGAGCAGCTGGTCGGTCACCGATGACGGATAGGCGTAGAGCAGGCGCAGCCACCGCACCGCGGGCACGCGGATCGCGAGGGCGCGGAGCAAGGTCGCGAGCGAGACGTCACCCGGAAGATCGCGGCCGTACGCCGTCAGATCCTGGGCGATGAGGTTCAGCTCGAGCGTGCCGTCGGCCGCCAGGTGCTCGGCCTCGGCGATCAGGTCCTCGACGCTGCGACTCTCGTGGCGACCGCGGATCTTCGGGATGATGCAGAAGCTGCAGGTGTGATCGCAGCCCTCCGACACCTTCAGGTACGCGGTCCACCAGGCCCCCGTCCGCACCCGGGGTGAGACGCCGTGAGCCGGCAGCACGTGCTGGGCACCGCGATACACGACAGGCGCATCCGCCGACGGCGCGTCGACGGCCTCGGCGATGCGTGTGAGGTCTCCCGTGCCGACGAAGACGTCGACCTCGGGGAGGGACTTCACGAGATCGTCCGCGTAGCGCTGCGCGAGGCATCCCGTGACGACCAGCCGCCGGCCCTCGCGTCCCGCCTTCACGCGCGCGGCCTCGAGGATCGCGTCGATCGACTCTTCCTTGGCGGGTCCGATGAACGCGCACGTGTTCACGACCAGCACGTCGGCCGTTTCCGGATCGAGCACCAGCTCATGGCCGCCACGCGTGAGCACGCCCAGCATGAGCTCGCTGTCGACCTGGTTCTTCGGGCACCCGAGGGTGAGCAGGTGAACGCGCTTCCCGGCCATCCGGTTGCTCAGTCGCGGAAATTGACGAACTGCATCGCCAGGTCCCAGTCCTGCTTGCGCAGGAGCGCGATCACGTTCTGCAGGTCGTCGCGCTTCTTGCCCGAGACGCGGATCTGGTCGGCTTGGATCGCGGCCTGCACCTTCAGCTTCGTCTCCTTCACGAGCTTCACGATCTCGCGTGCCTTGTCGGTCGCGATGCCCTGCTGCAGGTCGAGCTGCCGCTTCGCGGTTCCGGCCGGACCCGGCTCGATCGCTCCGGCCTTGATCGCCTTCAGCGGCACCTGCCGCTTGGCGAGCTTCTGCTCGAGGATCTCGGAGAGCGCGCGCAGCTTGAAGTCGTCCTGGGCGAGGAGATGGATCGCGTGCGCCTCGCGGCGTACCTCGAAGCGGGCGCCCTTGAAGTCGAACCGGTTGTCCAGCTCGCGCAGCGTCTGCTGGATGGCGTTGTCGACCTCCTGGAGGTCGAGCTCGCACACGACGTCGAACGACGGCATCGGAGAAGCCCCGGGTCAATAAGCGGGGGGCTTCACCACGTCAACCCCGGCCGGCGGGGTGAACGTGAATCGGGCCGGCTCGATCGTGCCGTTGCGCTTCTCGTTCGAGAACGCGATGCGCGTCGTCGTACCGACCGAATCGGTGATACGGGCTTCGGCGATCGAGGCATCGTCCTTGCGCACCGTCAGCCGCAAGGTGCCGAGCGCGGCGTCCTTCTTGGGTACGAGCTTGAGGATCCAGGTGTCCTTCGTCTCGCTCTCGAGGGTGACCTCGAAGTCGCGCTCGAGGCGGCCGAGCCCCGACAGGAACGTCAGCGGCGTCGCCGCCTGGAACGCCTCGCCGAGCGGCATCTTGATCACCTGGTTCATGTCCGGCTGGTAGAGCCAGAGCGTCGCCCCGTCGCCCACGATCGTCTGCTTGTCGGGCGGGTCGTAGTCCCAGCGCATCCGGTTCGGCTTCTCGAAGGCGACCTTGCCGCTCGTCTTGAGCGGCGCTGCCAGCGTGGGCGACTCGACCGTCTGCTGGAAGTCGGCCTCCATGGTCTTCGTGGTGTCGTAGCGCGCCTGGAGCTTGTCGAGGGCCACCTTGACCGACGCGGCGTCACTGGTCGACGCGACCAGGACGGCGCCGAGCACGCCTGCCACGAGACGATCCATGCGCCGACCGGTATCGTGCGCGCACGAGGCGCGCAACCGGACGGTCGCGGGTCAGGGGCACGCGGTCGGGCGCGGCGCGTTGGTCAGGATGAGGCGAGCGTCGGGGATGAACTGCTTGCGATCGCCGCCGAACACGAGACAGTAGCGGCGCGCGCCGATGCGCAGCTCCACCTGGATCTGCGACGGCTCCGACCCGAGGGTCTGCTGGAGGTCTGGCGACTTCCCCACCAGGAGCAGCTTCTTTCCCGCGACGAACCGCACCTTGCTGACGGGGCCGCCGCGGGCGCGGTAGAACACCCCCCGGCCTGGTTGCTGCTGGAGCAGGAGCTGCCAGTTCGCGGGCGGCAACGGATACGTCTGCGAGAAGGCGTCGCCTCCCACCGCCGTGATCCTGAGGCTGCCGCCCTGGGCGATCAGCGACGCCACCGTGTCGGCATCGCCCAGCGTCAGCTGGTCCTGGTCGGCCGAGACGATCGTGAAACGCTTGGTCCCGCCGTCCTTCAAGAGCAGCTTGCGGCCGCTCAGCTGCCCTTGGGTCACGAGCGTGGTCGAGGTCGTCGTCGACGGCGGCGTCAACGTCGTGGTGGTGCTCGTGACGCCGCCCGCTCCGGCCGTCGGGTCGGGTCCCGACGCCTCGTTCGGCGGGCTCGCAGCCGCGAAGGCCGCGAGCGTGCTGCAGGTGCCGCCCGTGTCCGGGATGCTGAGCGAGCCGAACCCCGGCACGCGCCACCGCACCGGGCACGCCGCGCCGGGCCCGACGGAATCGCCGTCGAGCATCGTGCCCGCCATCGCCGCAGTCGACAGGAGGATCGCGTCCTCGCTGACGGACGTGAAGAGGTTGCTCTGCACCTGCATGCGCAGCATGGCGTCGCGCACGATGAGCCCGCGCGGCGTCCCGACGACCGTGTTGTGCGCCACCGTCAGATCCGGGATGGGGAGCGTGTCGTCGTCGTTGATGACGCAGATGCCCGCCGTGGGCGAATTGGTGACGACGTTGTTGACGACGCGCGCCAGCATGGTCGCGCCCGTGTGCCGGGCGCCGCCGACCTCGATCATGATGCCGCACTGGCTGGCGTCGCCGCCGAAGCCGACGTTGTCGATCGTGTTGAAGGCGATGGTGTGGTCGGAGTTGTAGCAGAATGCCAACGGCGAGGTGCTGGGACAGCCCGCGGTCGGCGTGAAGTTGCGCATCCCGATGCCGCGCGTGACGCGCGTCACGACGTTGCGCTGGACGGTCACGCGCCGCGCCACGTCGAGGCTGATGCCGACCTCTTCCAGGTCGTCGGCGACGTTGTCCTCGATGGTGGCGCCCTCGGTCTGCTTCACCTGGTAGCCGACGCCGAAGCTCGACACCTGGGAGTGGTTGGGATCGTTCCAGGGCGGATCGCACCACGAGCAGGGCCACCCGTTCGGTCCGGAGAATCGCATGCGGCCCGCCGACCCCAGGTGGCGCATCGTGTTCCGTCGCAGGATGCCGCCCGGCACGGCGAAGAGCCGGTAGCCGAAGCAGCCGTCGGACTGCGGATTCGCGAAGCTCCAGCCGCGACAGCCGTACTCCGCGACGTTGTCCTCGAGGAGCAGCCCGGGAAGGTTCTGCCCCAGGATGAAGTGCCGCGGCACGTAGCGCTGCGTGACGCCCCGGATGACGAGACCGTTCACGTCCGCGGAGCCGACGCCGCGTACCTCCATGCCGCGCCCGCGCGTGCCCTCGGTCGTCAGGTACTGGATCGTCAGGTACGCGGTGGGATCCTCCAGGTGCACGTTGAACGCGTAGTGCGGGACGTAGACGGCCGTCGACGGATTCGCGCTCCCGATCGGGTTCACGTACACCTGGTGCGACGCCGTGATGAAGCTCCACTGGCCGTCGCCCGGCGCCGTGACGTTGTCGCCGGCGTACGCCAGCATCGTCATCGGGAACGATCCGTCGTCCTCCATCAGCATGTATGGATCGTAGTCCGGACCGAACTCGCTGCGACCCTGCCCGTCGACCTGCGGCGTCGCCTCCATCGCGCGCGAGTAGACGCCGCCGGCCCGGCTCACCCAGTCGGTCCGGCGCGTCATGCCGCGGACGATCGGCACTTCGTTCGCCGGGCACGCCGGCGCGCGACAGCCCTGGATCACGCACCGCTGGCTCGCCGTACAGCGCAGCGCCTTGCCGGGCAGACCGGTGCCGTCCTCCAGCGTGATCTGCTCGAAGTAGACGCCGTCGAACGTGCCGTGCGCACCGCGAATGTTGAGCGTGTCGCCGGCGACCATCGCCTGCACGCCGGCGCCGATGGTCCGGAACGGACCCGAAGCGCCGCACGTGATGCTCGTCCCCGTTCCGCTCGTCGCGCACGCGCCATCGACGAAGTACGTCGTCGCGGACGCGACCGTCGCGTACAGAACCACTGCCGCCGCAACCGCGAAACCCATCCCCATGGCGGCGGTCGCGCTCGAGCGCTTCGAGCGGATACCCAACGCGGATTGATCCACACGATGCGCTGCGGGATGTCAACGTGTTTTCGTCGAGAAAATCGAGACGTCACGCGCGCGCGGCGCGCACGATTGCACTTCGATCAGAGCCCTAGTCCAAAGGTCGTATGCGAGCGGAGGGAATCGGGTGTTCCCGCCACACTTCGCCGCCCGATTCGAGAACGGTGATCTACGCGCCCTGCTTGCCGCCGTCGCAGCACGTCTCGACGATTGCGTGGCAGCGCGAGCACACGAGCTTGCCGCGCAGCTCGGCGAGACGCCCATCGCACACGGGACACACCGGACGATCACACGCAGTCGGTCGCACCGTCGTCATGCCACCCCTCCCCGCCACACGCGTCCATCCCTCGCCATGAGCACGAGTCCGCCCAGGGATGCGAGCGCCGTCGCGCCGTACATCGCCGGGTACCCGAATACCTGGGCGACGGCGCCGCAGAGTGGCGTGCCCACGACGGCGCCGAAGTCGAGCGCGGCGGTGTGGAGTCCGACCACGGCGCCCTGCTTGCTCGCGGGACCGCGCCCTACGGCGAGCGCATTCAGCACGGGAAACAGCGAGCCGTGTCCGGCGCCGCAGCCGATCCCGCACGCGACCAGCACGAGCGTCGAGGCGGACAAGGCGAACGGCAGCGCGGCCAGCCCCGCGAGCCCGAGCGCGAAGGCGATGAACCCCGGCACCGACACGCGGTGCGGGCCCATGAGATCGAGCGTGCGGCGCCCGAAGAGCCGGATCACGATGCTGGTCGCCGAGTAGGCGGCGAAGAACGGCCCCGTGTGCTCCACGCCGAGCACGCGTGTGAACGGCGCCACGAAGAAGTAGGCGGCGTTGATGGCGACGCCGAGCACGATCGTCGCGCCCAGCACCGTCGCGAGATCGCGATGGGTGGCGAGCCGCCCGATGTCACGGAGTCGGGGTCGGTCCTCGTGCGGGTGGAGGGCCGTGCGGGCGGGCACGACGAGCGTCACCGCCGCGCCGAGGAGCGCGAAGGCGATCGCGAGCGCGAAGAACGCGGGATAGCCCGACGCCTCGATCACGCGCTCGCCAATGATCGGCGCGAGACCGTTTGCCGACATGCCGGCCACCCCGAAGACCGCGATGCCCTCGGCGCGGCGCGCCGGCGGCGCGAGGTCGGCGGCGTACGTGAAGAAGGCGGCGAAGAGCGCCCCCCAGACGACCTCGTGCACGGACACCCAGAAGTAGAGCGCCGGGCCGACCGCCGTGAGGAACAAGAACGGCACCCACGACGCGGCGTTCGCGACGCCGCACCACACGAGCACGCGCCGGCGCCCCGCGTGGTCGAGCAGCACTCCCACGAACGGCCGCGCCGCGACGCTCGCGGCGGTTCCGACGCCGAGCACGAGGCCGATCGTGACCTCCGTGCCGCCGAGCGCCTTGATGTAGAGCGGAAAGAGGAGGAAGAGCGCGAGGCTCATCGCGCTCGTGAAGTGGAGCGCGCACGCGCGCGTGAACTCGCGCGTATAGAGCGCGGGCTCGCCCGTCACTCGTCGATGCGCCGAGCGATGACCTCTCGACCCTTCGCCCCGGCTGCCGCCGAGACGACGCCCTCCCGCTCCATGCGCTCGATCATCCGCGCCGCGCGGTTGTAGCCGACGCGCAGCCGGCGCTGCAGCCAGGAGATCGACGCCTGGCGGTGCTCGGTCACGAGGCGAACCGCCATGTCGTACATCTCGTCCGACAGATCCTCCTCGTCGCCGTCCCCCTCGCCCTCATCGTCCTCGCCGCCTTCGAGCAGCTCCATCTCGTAGCGCGGCTCCTCCTGCCGCTTGATGAACTCGACGACCTTGTGGACGTCGGGATCCGACACGTACGCACCGTGCAGGCGCTGCACGCGCGCCGTGCCCGGCGGCAGGAAGAGCATGTCGCCCTCGCCGAGCAGGCGCTCGGCGCCGACGCAGTCGAGGATCGTGCGCGAGTTCGTACCGGACGTCACCTGGAACGAGATGCGGGCTGGGAAGTTGGCCTTGTTGAGACCGGTGATGACGTCGACCGACGGCCGCTGCGTGGCGAGGATCAGATGGATGCCGGCGGCGCGCGCCTTCTGCGCGAGGCGCGTGATCGACTCCTCGATCTCGCGGCCGACGGTCATCATCAGGTCAGCCAGCTCGTCGATGATGACGATCACGCGCGGCAGATGGCGATGCTGGCTGCCGCGCGAGCCCGTGGCGTCGCGCGTCGGCGTCTCCTCCTCGCTCGCGTCGTCGTCCGGCTCGTCGTCGTCATCCTCGTTGTCGGCGGCGAGCTCGCGCGACTGCGCCAGGAGCCGATTGTAGCTGTCGACGTTGCGCACGCCCTTCTCGTGCAGGAGGCGGTAGCGGTCCTCCATCTCGCGCGTCATGTTCGCGAGGGCGGCGGCGGCCTTCTTCGGGTCGGTCACGACCGGCACCAGCAGGTGTGGAACGTTCTCGTAGGTCGACAGCTCGAGCATCTTCGGATCGATCATGATCATGCGCACGTCGCGCGGCGACGCCTTGAAGAGGATGCTCATGATCATCGCGTTCATCGACACCGACTTCCCGGTGCCGGTCGCGCCCGCGATGAGGAGGTGCGGCATGCGCGCCAGGTCGGCGACGACGACGTTGCCGGTCGTGTCCTTTCCGAGGGCGAGCGTCAGCTTCGATTCGGCGCCGCGGTAGGCGTCGCTCTGCAGCACCTCGCGGATGTAGACCGTTTCGCGACGCGGGTTCGACACCTCGATGCCGACCACGGGCTTGCCGGGGATCGGCGCCAGGATGCGGACCGACGCGGCGCGGAGCGCCATCGCGAGGTCGTCGGCCAGGTTCACGATGCGCGACACCTTCACGCCCGGCGCGGGCTCGAACTCGAAGGTGGTGATGACCGGTCCCGGGCGGACGGCGACCACGCGTCCGGCGACCCCGAAGTCGGCGAGCTTCGTCTCGAGGATGCGCGAGCTCGCGTGCAAGGCCGCTTCGTCGATCGGCTGGGTGTTGCGCACCGGGATGTCGAGCAGCGTCAGCGCCGGCAGCCGATAGGTATCCTCGACGAAGAGCTCCTCCTGCTCCTCGATGCGCTTCGAGCGCTCGCGCTTCGGGGGCTCGGGCCGCTTCTCGGGCTCGCGGATGATCGGCGGCAGCTCCGCCTTCGCGACCTTCGGCGCCGCCGCCTCGTCGTCGTCCTCGTCGATCTCGACGAGCGGGATCGGCTTCGGCGCGACCGTGCGGAGCTGTCGCGCGAGCGCCGGATCCGCGTCGCGTCGCAGGCGGCCGCGCAGCGCCGTCCAGGCGCGAACCGCCCCGCTGCGCGCGGTCGATACGAGCCAGCGCGTCCCGTGCTCGGCGAGGTCGATGGCCGAGAGGCCGGTCGAGAGCACGACCGCGAACGCGGTCGCCACGGCGAGCACGAGGAACGCACCGGGCCAGCCGACGAGGTCGCGCAACGCCATACCGATGAACCCGCCGAGCCAGCCGCCGCCGTGGACGATCGTCTGCCCGCCCGTCACCAGCCCCGCGAACGCCGCCACCGCGACGACGAGGAGGCCGGCACCCGCGAAGCGCAGCGCGCCCAGGTCTTCGGCGCCCCGCCGCAGGAGCGCGAACGTGAGGTACCCGAGGTACAGGGGGAAGAGGTACGCGGCGACACCGAGCGCGTGCAGCATGGTGTCGGCGAGCGCGTGGCCCACCGGACCGCCCAGGTTCGCGCGCGGCGCGTTCGCCGAGAACGAGAAGAGCGAGAGCGCCAGGAAGATCGCGATCGCGCCGCCGGTGATGGCTTCGGCCTCGCGCAGGATGTGGCCGGTCGCCGGCGCAGGTCGTCCCTTGGTCGCCATGTCCGTCCCCGCGCTAGCGGCGCGGCTCCCACGCCACGCCCGAACCCACCGGCTCCCCGACGATCATCATCCCCACCTCACCCCCACCGGACCCGTCCGGGGAGGCTGCACGTCTACTACATCTCGAGGACGAAGGGGAGGATCACGGGGCGGCGGTCCAAGCGTTTGAAATAGCGGCGAAGCGCCTTCCGGACCTCTTCCTTTACCTCGGCCGGATCGGTGCGCGCCTCGGGGTTCACCGCAGCGAGCGCCTCCAGCACCTCGGCCCGAGCCCCCTCCATGATCCCGCCCCCCGCTTCCTCGTCGGTGATGCCGCGCGAGATGAGGTCGGGGCCGGCGATCACGTCCCCCGAGTGCTGGGCGAGCGCTACGACGGCGAGGACGAGCCCACCCTCCGAGAGGTGGCGGCGGTCGCGCAGGACGACGCCGGCGACGTCGCCGATCCCCTTCCCGTCGACGAACACGCGGCCGGTGGGTACGCGGTCGGCGCGCGCCGCGCCGGCGCCGTCGAGCTCGAGCACGTCGCCGTCCTCGAGGAGGTGGCAGCCGCCTTCCGGCACGCCCACCTCGGCGGCGAGGCGGCTGTGACGGACGAGGTGCCGATACTCGCCGTGCACCGGCACGAACTGCTGCGGGCGCACGAGGTTCAGGACGAGCTTCAGCTCCTCCTGCGAGGCGTGGCCCGAGACGTGGATCGGCGCCGTGCGCCCGTAGTGGACGACGGCGCCACGCCGGTAGAGGTGATTCACCAGGTTCGAGATCGCGCGCTCGTTGCCTGGAATGATGCGCGACGACAACACGACGGTGTCCCCCGGATCGATGCCCACCTTCGGGTGCGCATCCATCGCGATCCGCACGAGCGCCGAAGCGGCTTCTGCCTGGCTCCCGGCGGTGATGAAGGTCACCTCCTCGCGCGGCAGGTCGCGCGCGGCGCCGGGATCGACCAGCGTGCCCTCGGGAACGTGCAGCAGACCCAGGTCGCGCGCGATGTTCGCGTGGGACACGAGGCTGCGGCCGACGAGCGCGACCTTGCGGCGGAAGCGCACCGCGAGGTCGATCACCTGCTGCATGCGGTGGAGGTGCGACGAGAACGTCGTCACGAGGACCCGGCCCGTCGCCTCGCGGAAGATCGTCTCGAGGTGCGTCCCGACCGTGCGCTCGGACGGCGTCACGCCGGCGTGCTCCACGTTCGTCGAGTCCGACATCAGGAGCAGCACGCCGTCGGCGCCGAGCTCGGCGAGACGCCCCAGGTCCGGCAGGCGGCCGTCGAGCGGCGTCTGGTCGATCTTGAAGTCGCCCGTGTGGACGACGGTACCGACCGGCGTCCGTACGACGAGTCCGACCGCGTCGGGGATCGAGTGCGTCATCGCGAACGGCTCGACCGCGAACGGGCCCACGGTGACGGCGGCGTCGCCGTACCGCTCGAGCCCCCCACGGACGTCGTGCTGCTCGAGACGATCGTGGACGAAGCCGAGCGTCAACGGCGTGCCGTAGACCGGCACGTCGAGCTCGGGCAGCACGTACGGCAGCGCGCCGATGTGATCCTCGTGCCCATGCGTGAGGAAGATACCGCGGAAGCGGGAGCCGAGCGTCCGCAGGTACGTGAGGTCCGGGATCACGACGTCGACGCCCATCATCTCGGCGTCGGGAAACATCACCCCGCAGTCGATCGCGATGGCGGTGTCCTCGTACTCGAGCACCAGCAGGTTGAGCCCGATCTCCCCGAGCCCGCCCAGCGGCACGACACGCAGCGGCGCGCGGCTCACCGACGCTCCGCGACGAGCCGCAGCGCGGGCGGCTGCTCGAGCCCGAGCTCGCGAGAGAAGAACGCCTGCACGCGTCGCATGAGTGTCTCCCTGTCTGCGCCGGCGACCTCGATGGGCCTGCCGACGAGCACCTCGATCTCACCGCCGTGGATGCGCCAGTCGTCGCGCGACAGGATCGCGCGGCTGCCGCGCACGGCGATCGGCACGATGGGGACGCCGGTCTCGATGGCGAGCATGAAGCCGCCCTTCTTCAGCGGCAGGAGCTCGTGATCGTGCCCCTCGCGCGTGCCCTCGGGGAAGATCATGACCGAGACACCGGTCTCCATCTGCGCGCGGGCGGCGCGCAACGAGGCGACCGCCTGCTCGGGATTCGAGCGGTCGATGATGATGTGCCCGGCCCGCCGCAGCGCCCATCCGAAGACCGGGATGTCCAGCAGCTCGCGCTTGGCGACCCAGCGCAGCTGGAACTCGGGCAGCGCCGCCACCACCGCGAGCACGTCGAAGTGGCTCGCGTGGTTCGACATGAACACGTACGGCCGGGTGGCGTCCAGCGCGGTGCGATGCTCGGCGCGCACGCGAACGCCCGAGTGGCCGAGGTTCGCGTGCGCCCACAGGCGCGAGACGTGATAGCCGTAGCGGTCGTCGAAGGCGGAAGCGACAACGATGGCCGGCGCCATCAGCACCGTGGTGATGGCGATCCCAACGAGCCTCGCGACGAAGATCAGCGCCACCGAATCGGCCCGCACGATATCCGCCCGCCCCGGCGGGAGTCAACGCGAACCGCATGGGTTGCACGCCGGCCCGCCCCCGGTCTACGTCGGCGGTGATGGCACCGACGCGCATCTCCGCCGACGCGGCCGCGGCGCTCGTCGCGTCGGAGGCGTGGATCGACTACGGCTTCGGCCTGGGACAGCCGGATCTCTTCGATCGCGCGCTCGCGGCGCGCAAGAACGCGCTTCGCGGCGTGAAGATCCGCTCCTGTCTCACCATGCAGCCGCGCGCCGTCCTCGCGGCCGATCCGACGGGCGAGCACTTCCTCGCCTTCAACTGGCACTTCTCGGGCTACGACCGCCAGCAGCACGACGCCGGGCTCTGCAACTACATCCCCATGAACTTCGGCGAAGCGCCCGACTACTATCGGCGCTTCGTGGACCGGGTCGACCTCGCGTGCGTGAAGACCTGCCCCATGGACGCGCACGGGTACTTCAACTTCGGCGGCGCCGTCGGCTACCAGAAGGCGATGACCGAACGCGCGAAGGTGGTCGTCGTCGAGACGTGCGAGAGCATGCCGTACGTCTACGGCCACGAGAACGCGATCCACGCGAGCCAGGTCCACTACGTGATCGACGGCGGCGTCGGCACGATCCCGGAGATCGGCAACCCGACGGCGACCGAGGTGGATCGCAAGGTGGCCGCGCTCATCGCCGCCGAGATCTCCGACGCCGCGTGCCTCCAGATCGGCATCGGCGGCATGCCGAACGCGGTCTGCACGCTGCTCAAGGAGGCCGGGGTACGCGACCTGGGGATCCACACCGAGATGCTGGTCGACGGCATGATCGATCTGGTCGACGCCGGCCTCGTGACCGGGGCCCGCAAGCAGCTGAACCCGTTCCAGATCGTGTTCACGTTCGCCGCCGGATCGCGCCGGCAGTACGACTTTCTCGATCGCAACACGGGCGTGTACGGCGCACCCGTCGACTACACGAACCTGCCGCAGAACATCATGCGCAACGACCGCGTCGTCTCGATCAACAACACGACCGAGATCGACCTGCAGGGTCAGGCGGCGTCGGAGTCGGCCGGCCACCGACATCTCACCGGCACGGGCGGTCAGCTGCAGTTCGTCCGCGGGGCCTACGCCTCGCACGGCGGCAAGTCGTTCATCTGCCTCGCCTCGACCTACCAGAAAGGCGGCGAGCGGAAGAGCCGCATCGTCTGCGCGCTCACGGCGGGCAACATCGTGACGACACCCCGCACGGACGTGATGTACGTCGTCACCGAGTACGGCATGGTGAACCTCAAGGGAAAGTCGGTCGCCGAGCGCGCGCGGGCGCTCATCGGGATCGCGCACCCGGATTTCCGCGAGCCGCTCGAGCGTGAGGCGCGCGCGAACAACCTCATTCCGAGAGCATTCCACTGACAGGCATCGGCGAGCATCAATCTTCGCCGCCGCGTTGACCGTGCGCAGGGGCCCGACTATGGTCCCGCGCACACGGAGGTGCGGTGATGTCGCTGAACAAGGTCATGCTGATCGGCAATCTCGGGCGGGATCCGGAGCTGCGCTTCACGCCGAGCGGTCGCGCCGTCGCGCGCTTCTCGCTCGCGACGTCGGAGCAGTGGACCGCGCAGGACGGCACGCGCCAGGACCGCACCGAGTGGCACAACATCGTCGTGTGGGGAAAGCAAGCCGAGACCTGCGGCCAGTACCTCGCCAAGGGCCGCCAGGTCTTCATCGAAGGCTCGATCCGCAGCCGCCAGTACGACGACAAGGAAGGGCAGAAGCGCTACATCACCGAGGTCATCGCGCAGCGCGTGCAGTTCCTGGGCGGGGGCCGCGGTGAAGGTGCCGGCGCCGGACGCGGCGCACCCGGCGGCGGCGAGGGCGACGCACCGCCGTCTCCGATGCCCGAGGACGACGACATCCCGTTCTGAGGCGTCACCACCGCCGCTCCTCGGCGAGGCTCACGTAACGTCCCTGCCCGATCACGACGTGGTCGAGCACGCGGATGCCGATGATCTCGCCGGCCTGGCGCATGCGCTCGGTGAGCGCCGCGTCTTCGGCGGAGGGCGTGGGATCGCCACTCGGATGGTTGTGGACGAGGATGATCCCCGCCGCGCCGGCACGCACCGCGGGCGCGAACACCTCGCGTGGGTGGACGAGCGCCGAGGTGAGTGTGCCTTCCGAGACCCGCACCTCGCCCTGGAGCCGGTTGCGGCCGTCGAGCAGCAGCACCAGGAACACCTCGCGATCGAGCTGCGGCAGGCGGCCGCGGAAGTGGGCGTGGACGGCCGCCGCGTCGCGGATGGGCTCGGTCGGTACGAGCGCGACGGCGCTGGCGCGGCGTCCGAGCTCGACCGCGGCGCGCACCACGGCGACGCGTCGTGCCGCGGCGCGGCCGACCATCGGCGCCACGCCGTGGTCGATCCGATCGAGCCGCTCGAGGCCGCCGGCGTACGCGATCAGCTCGCGCGCGAGCCCGAGTCCCGAGAGGCGGACCAACCCGCCCTCGAGCACGATCGCCAGCAGCTCGACGTCGGAGCACGCGCGCGCCCCGACCACCAGGAGCCGCGTGCGCGCGTCGAGCGCCGTTCCCTCACCCCCGTCCCACACCACATCCATGTGGGTGCCGATAGTGCGCGTGCCGAGCCCACGCGATACCTAGAACCAGGCATCGCCCGGCGAGGTGTCACGCCTGCAGGAGCATGGCCTTGAAGTAGCGGCCCTCGGGGTGCGCGAGCAGCACCGGATGATCGGGCGGGTGCCCCCACTCCGCGACGATGCGCGCGGGCCGGCGTGCGTCGGCGGCCGCTGCGCCCACCGCGTCGCGGAACGCGTCGCGCGGCACGTGCTGCGAGCAGGAGCAGGTGAGGAGGAAGCCGCCCTCCTCGACGTGGTGCAGCGCGTGGAGGTTCACGTCCTTGTAGCCGCGCAGACCCGCCGCCAGGTCGTCGCGCCGGCGCACGAACGGCGGCGGATCTACGACCACGAGCCCGAACCGGTCGGGCTCGGCGCGCAGATACTCGAACACGTTGCCGCAGAGCCACTGCGCCCGTTCGGCCGGAAGGCCGTTCCGGAGCCACGCCGCCTCGGCGATCTCGAGCGCGGGACGCGAGGAGTCGATCGAGACGACCTCGGTGGCGCCGCCGAGCGCCGCGGTGATCGAGATCGCGCCCGTGTATGCGAAAGCGTTCAAGACCCGCCGCCCCCCGCCGAGCGCGCGAACCCGGGCGCGGCTCTCTCGCTGATCGAGGAAGAAGCCCGTCTTCTGTCCGTGCACCACGTCGACGAGAAAGTGCGCGCCGGCCTCCTCGATCTCGACCCGCTCGGGCGGCGGTGCCCCGGCGAGCACGCCGGTCTGCCCGGCGAGGCCTTCCTCACGCCGGACGGCACCGTCGCTGCGCTCGAAGATCGTGCGCGGCGCGAGCGCGGTGTCGAGCGCCCGCACGATCGCGGGAGCGAGGCGCGCTCCGCCGGCCGTGAGGAACTGGCAGACCAAGACGTCACCGTAGCGATCGACCACGATGCCGGGGAGGCGATCGCCCTCGCCGTTGACGACCCGATGGGCCGTGGTGTCGCCGAGCATCGCGCGCCGGAGCGCCAGCGCCACCGCGATCCGCCGCGTGACGAACGTATCGTCGATGGCCTCGTCCTGGCAGGACAGCACGCGCACGGCGATCGTGGTCGCCGGGTTCGCGTAGCCGATCGCGAGAAACGCGCCGTCGCTCGCCCGCACGCGAACGACGTCCCCCGCCGTCGCGTCGTCGAGGCCCGTCGCGATCGCCCCCGAGAAGATCCACGGGTGGCCGGCGCGCACGGGCCGCTCGCGCCCCGCCCGCAGGACGATCTCGTGCATCGCCCCTCAGCGACGGCGCTCGCCGCGCCGTACGAACGTTCCGCTCCGGCCGCCGCGCTTCTCGACCAGCCGGACGGCGCCGATCGTCATCTCGCGGTCGACCGCCTTGCACATGTCGTAGAGCGTGAGCCCGGCGACGGCAACGGCCGTGAGCGCTTCCATCTCGACTCCGGTTCGCGCGTCGACGCGGACCGTGCTCTCGATGGTGACGCGGGAGCCCTCGGGATCCGGCGTCAGCACGACGTCGACGTGCGAGAGCGGGAGCGGATGGCACAGCGGCACGAGATCGGCCGTCCGCTTGGCGGCCATGACGCCGGCGAGCTTCGCCACCGCGAGCACGTCGCCCTTCGGCAGCGCGCCGCTCGCGATCATCCGCAGCGTCTGCGGGCGCATCGCCACCTCGCCGCGCGCGATCGCCTCGCGCGCCGTCACGGCCTTCGCCGAGACGTCGACCATGCGGGCGCGGCCGCTCCGGTCCACGTGCGAGAGGCGTCGGCGGGGCACGGGGCCGTGGCTACACGGTCCTTTGCGGGCTCACAAGCCGAGGTTGCCCCAGGGAGGGGGCGTTCTTATATAGGCGCGATGTCCGAATCGACTTCCCACCGCGTCCTCATCATGGGCTCCGGTCCCGCGGGCCTCACGGCGGCCATCTACGCGGCCCGCGCGAACCTCGGCCCCGTCGTCGTCGAGGGCACGCAGCCCGGTGGACAGCTCACCATCACCACCGACGTCGAGAACTACCCCGGCTTCGCCGACGGCATCCAGGGTCCCGAGATGATGGAGATCTTCCGCAAGCAAGCGGCGCGCTTCGGCACCAAGTTCCTGTACGGGGACGTGACGAAGGTCGACCTCTCGCGCCGCCCCTTCCGCCTGACCATCGGCGGTGCCGACCACACGACCGAGACGCTCATCATCGCGACCGGCGCGACGGCGAAGCTGCTCGACATCCCGAGCGAGAAGAAGCTCATGGGCTACGGTGTGTCGGCGTGCGCCACGTGCGACGGTTTCTTCTTCAAGGACAAGGCGGTCGCGGTCGTGGGCGGCGGCGACACGGCGATGGAGGAGAGTCTCTTCCTCACCAAGTTCGCGACGAAGGTCCACGTGCTCCATCGGCGCGACGAGCTCCGCGCCTCGAAGATCATGCAGGAGCGGGCGCAGAAGCACCCGAAGATCGCGTTCGAATGGAATAGCGTCGTCGCCGAGGTGCTGGGCGAGCCCGACAAGGGCGGCGTCACCGGCATCGTGATCCAGGACACCAAGACGGGCGCCAAACGCGAGATGAAGATCGACGGCCTCTTCGTCGCGATCGGCCACGAGCCGAACACGAAGCTCTTCGGCGGCCAGCTCGACATGGACGAGCGCGGCTACGTCCTCACCAAGGACAAGTCGACCTACACCGCCGTGGCCGGCGTATTCGCATGCGGCGACGCCCAGGACCCGACCTACCGCCAGGCCGTCACGGCGGCCGGCTCGGGCTGCATGGCCGCGATCGACGCGGAGCGCTGGCTCGAGGCACAGCACTAAAGGCGCCGCCCGACTTACGGCTCGGGGCGGGGGCGAGGTGTGGCGTGGGTGGTTCGCGCGGGTTACCGATGCGTCGTCTTGGTTGGCGTACGACGCTTCGCGTGAGCCGCCTTCGTCTTGGTCTTCGAGATCGCCTTGGTCGTCTTGGTGGGTTTGCGGCGCGAGGCGAGCTGCACGGCTTTGCGCGTCTTCTCGGGGGGCTCGGGCGTCGGCGAGTCCACCTCGCCGGCAACCCACAGGACCGTGTTGATGTAGGCGTCGGAGTGGTTGTAGCCCCAGATCACGTTCTGGCGCTCGGAGCGTGAGAGCCCCGATCGCCACCCGTAGTACTGGAGGTAGTGGGCGCACGACGGGATCGCGTCGTCCGGGTCGTAGAGGTCGACGCGTCCGTCCTGGTCGCCGTCGACGCCGAACCAGAGGTAGCTCCGCGGCAGGAACTGCGGAATGCCGAACGCGCCCGATCCCGATCCGCGGATCTCGAGTGGATCGATGTGCATGCGATCGGCGATGTCGAAGGTGGCCCGGACCTCGGGGTAGAACATGTCCTCGAGCGCCTTGGCGCGCCAGCGCGTCCAGCTCGCGATGGACGCTTCCGAGCGATCGACGTCGAGCAGCGTGTGGCGCGCGATGTTACGCTCGAGGTTCTCGGGCTCGGCCGCCATGGCGAGCCGCGCGAGGCCGGGCAGGATGCGGGCGCGGCCGGTGTTGCGGCCGCAGCCCGATTCCACCTGGATGATCGCGGCCACCACGTTGGGCGGCACGCCGTAGCGCTCCCGTGCCTCCTCGAAGGCGGCCTGGTGCTCGGCGATGCACAGGCGCGCGCGCCCGGCCGTCCCCCGCGTCCGCAGGTTTCGATAGAGGTGCTGGGACTCGCGAGGCTGGAGCGAGAACGACAGGCCGTCGAACTCGTCGACCCGATCGTCGCGGAACACGCGCTCGGAGCGCTCCCTCGGAACGCCGTCGCGCTCGAGCTTGTCGACGAGGAACGTCCAGCCGCGGTCGGGATCGGCCGCCCGCGCGCCGGCCGTGGCGACCAACGCCAGAAGCCCGACGATCCACGCCATGCCTCTCCCCACCGGCGGCTCCACCTCCCGCATGGAGTCTAGCGAGCGCCCATTCGAATCGCTACCTCACCCCACCGAGCGGCGCTGGAACTCGCGCGCCCGCCGGCTCGAGGTCGTGAGCTCGAGGAACAGAAGACCGCGGACGAGAAAGAGGAACGTGACCGCCACCGCGGCGACGGCCCAGCCCAGCACGGCGAAGACGCCGCCGGGGATGGCGGCGAGGGCGCCGAGCGAGACGGCGGCCAGCAGCAGCGTGGGCGGGAACCACTCGATCCAGTACCGTCCGATGAATCGGTAGCTCTCCACGAACAGCGCCGGCCCGGCGATGTTCCCGAGGTAGAGCATCTCCGGCACGGCGTTCAAGAACACGAGCACCGCGATGCCGAAGACGATGTAGAGATAGGGAAACGGCACCAGGACGAGCCGGCCGAGGAGCTGCAGGCCGAAGAGCAGGAAGCCGACGTTGAGCACGTCGCCCAGGTGCAGCGTGAAGCTCCCCGGCACCTCACGCGGGGTGACGCGCCCGTCGCGGATCACGCGACCCAAAACGGCCAGGAACGAGCTCACACAGGCTGCCCACACGAGCATCGCGACGATGCTCCCCACGAGGCCGCCGGCGGTCCCACCCATCACGCCGAGCGGCATCAGCGCGAGACCGGCGCCGAGCATGATCGCCTGATACGCGATCACCATCACGGCGAGCAGCCAGTTGGTGGCGAGCAGATCGATCGCGCGGGCGAACACGCGCCCGTAGACGCCGAGCAGGTCGGTGAGCCAGCTCATCCGCCCGCTCGCACGGGGACGCCGCGCTCGGCGAGGAACCGCTTCGCCTCGCCGACGCTATGAGTGCCGTAGTGGAAGATCGACGCGACCAGCGCCGCGCTCGCGCCGCCCGTGGTGAGCCCCTCGTACATGTGCTCGAGCGTCCCGACGCCGCCCGACGCGATCACCGGAATGCCGACGCGATCGACGATCGTCCGCGTGAGCTCGAGGTCGTAGCCGGCCTTGGTGCCGTCACGGTCCATGCTGGTGAGCAGGATCTCGCCCGCGCCCTCGTCCTCGATGCGCGCCGCCCAGTCCACGGCGTCGAGCCCGACCGGCTTGCGGCCTCCGTGCGTGTACACCTCCCAACCCGCCGAGGGATCGTCGGCCACGCGACGGCGGGCGTCGATCGCGACCACGATGCACTGCGCGCCGAATCGCACCGATCCTTCGCGCACGAAGGCGGGACTCTGCACCGCCGCCGTGTTGATCGAGACCTTGTCCGCGCCGGCGTTCAGGAGCCGGCGGATGTCGTCGATCGTACGCACGCCGCCACCGACCGTCACCGGCATGAAGCAGCGCTCCGCGGTGCGTGCGACCACGTCGAGGATGATCGGGCGCTCTTCGTGCGACGCCGTGATGTCGAGGAAGCAGAGCTCGTCTGCGCCCTGGGCATCGTAGCGCGCCGCGATCTCGACCGGGTCGCCGGCATCGGTCAGGTCGAGGAAACGGACGCCCTTCACGACGCGCCCCGCGTTGACGTCGAGGCAGGGGATGATCCGCCGGGCCAGCACTACGCCGCTCCGGCGACGCGCAGCGCGTCCTCGAGCGTCACCGCACCGGTGTAGAGCGCGCGTCCGACGATGACGCCCGCAACGCCGTCGCCCGCGAGCGCCGCGGCGGCGGCGACGTGCGCGAGCGCGCCGACGCCTCCAGAGGCGATCACGGGAATCCCCGCCGCACGCGCGACGGTGCGCGTGTCCTCGAGGTTCGGGCCCCACTCGGTCCCGTCGCGGCTGATGTCCGTGTAGATGATCGCGGCCGCGCCGCGAGCGGCGACCTCGCGCGCGAGCTCCGTCGCATGCACCGCCGAGCCCTCTTCCCATCCGGCGACGCGCACGAGCCCGTCGCGTGCGTCGATCCCGACCGCGATGCGGCCGGCGAAGGTCCGGCAGATCTCCGCGCACAGTGCGGGGTCGCGCACCGCGACGGTGCCGAGGATCGCGCGGGCGGCGCCAGCGTCGAGCACGGTTCGCACCGCGGCGGCGTCGCGCAGGCCGCCGCCCACCTGCACGGGAATCGCCACCGCGCGGCAGATCCGTCCGACGATCTCCGACTGCACGGATCCTCCGGCGCGCGCGCCGTCGAGGTCGACGACGTGGAGCCAGCGTGCGCCGGCCGTTTCCCAGCGCCGCGCCATCGCGACCGGATCGTCGCCGTAGACGGTCTCACGCGCGAAGTCGCCTTCGGTAAGACGCACGCAGCGGCCACCGCGCAGATCGATGGCGGGATAGACGATCACGGGCGGTGCGCTTCGCGCACCCGCGCAGAAGCCCCCGTCCGCCCGGCGCTTCTCGCGCCGGGCTCCGATGGGCGTCCGCCGTTCACGCGGCCTCCCGGATCGTCTTCACGAACCCCGCGAGGAGCTTCAGGCCCACCTGCTGGCTTTTTTCCGGGTGGAAGACGCCGGCATAGACGTTGTCACGCCCGACGCTCGAGACGAACTCGAGCCCGTAGTTCGTGGTCGTGGCTACCACCTCGGGGTCGAGTGGCTCGGGGTGGTAGGAGTGCACGAAGTAGACGTATTCGCCGTCGTCGACGCCGGCGAGCGCGGGAACCCGCTTGCGGATGCGGAGCTGGTTCCATCCCATGTGCGGCACCTTCAGGTCCGCCCGCTGCGGGAAGCGCACGACCTTGCCGCGGAAGACGCCGAGTCCGGCCACCCCGGGCGACTCCTCGCTCTCGTCGAAGAGGATCTGCATGCCGACGCAGATGCCGAGGAACGGCCGGCCGGAGCGGGCCGCGGCGACGACGGCCTCGGCGAGCCCCGCATGCGCGAGGTTCTCCATGCAGGTGCCGAACGCGCCCTGCCCCGGCAGCACGACGGCCGGCGCCGCGGCAATCGCCGTGGCGTCGCTGGTCACGATTGCCGGCTGGCCCAGGTGCTCGAACGCCTTCTGGGCGCTCCGCAGGTTGCCGACCCCGTAGTCGACGATGGCGAGCGGCCTCCCCACGTCAGCCTCCGAGCGTTCCCTTGGTCGACAGCACGCCGCTGACGCGGGTGTCGCGCTGCGTGGCGAGGTCGAGTGCGCGAGCGAGCCCCTTGAACGCCGCCTCCACCACGTGGTGCGGATTGCGTCCCGACAGCATGCGAACGTGGAGGTTCATGCCCGCCTGGTTCACGAGCGCGAGGAGGAAGTCGTGGATCAGCTCGACGTCGAACTCGCCGATCTTCTGCTGCTTCACGGCAGCCTCGTACACGAGGAACGGCCGGCCCGAGAGGTCCACCACGACCTGCACGAGCGCCTCGTCGAGCGGCACGGTCGCTTCGCCGAAGCGGCGAATGCCGGCCTTGTCGCCCAGCGCCTCGCGCAGCGCCTGGCCGAGCACGAGCCCCACGTCCTCCACCGTGTGGTGGTGGTCGACGTGGAGATCGCCCTTCGCGCGCAGCGTGAGATCGAAGAAGCCGTGCTTCGTGAACAGCTCCAGCATGTGGTCGAGGAACGGGACACCGGTCGCGACGTCGTAGGCGCCGCGCCCGTCGATCCCGAGCGTCGCGTGGATGTCGGTCTCCTTGGTCGTGCGCGTGACCGTCGCGCGGCGACCGTTCCTTCCCGGCGCTGCCGTCCTCGGCCGCGTCGCGGGTCGTCGGGTTCCTCTTGCCATCACCGTCCTCCTGCTTCGGCCACGAGCCGTTTGGCGACCGCCCGACCGTGCGCTTCGAGGCCCTCGAGCGCGGCGAGCCGCATGACGGCCGGGCCGAGCCGGCGCAGCGTGCGCGGTCCCGCTTCGATGAGGCTCGTGCGCTTCACGAAGTCGTACACGCCGAGCGGCGACGCGAAGCGCGCCGTGCCGCCGGTCGGGAGCACGTGGTTCGGACCCGCGAGGTAGTCGCCGAAGGCCTCGGGCGTACGCTGCCCCAGAAAGATCGCGCCCGCGTGCCGCAGACGTCGCAGCCATCGCCGAGGCGCGCGCACCGCCAGCTCCAGGTGCTCGGGCGCGAGGCGGTTCGAGATCTCGATCGCCTCTGCGATCGACCGCGTGACGACGATCGCGCCGTAGGCTGCGAGCGACGCCGACGCGATGGCACGGCGCGGGAGCGCCGCGAGCTGTGTGTCGAGGGCGCCGAGGATGCGCTCCGCGAGCCGGCGATCGGGGGTGAGGCAGATCGACGCGGCCAGCGGATCGTGCTCGGCCTGCGCGAGCAGGTCGGCCGCGACCAGGGCCGGATCGGCCGAGCCGTCGGCGATGACGAGCACCTCGCTCGGCCCGGCGATCGAATCGATGTCGACCTGGCCGTAGCAGAGCCGCTTCGCGGTCGCGACGTAGACGTTTCCCGGGCCGACGATCTTGTCGACGCGTGGAATCGTCCTCGTGCCGTATGCGAGCGCGGCCACCGCCTGCGCGCCGCCGACGCGATAGAGCGTGTCGACGCCGGCCACGTGGCAGGCGGCGAGGATCACCGGCGCGTAGCCGCTCGGGCCCGAGGGCGACACCGCAACGATCTCGTCGACGCCCGCCACCCGGGCGGGGATGGCCGTCATCAGCACGGTCGACGGATAGGCGGCGCGGCCGCCCGGCACGTAGACGCCGACCCGCTCGAGCGGCGTCAGCCGCTGCCCGATGCGGGCGCCCGCGGCGTCGCGAAAGACCCACGAGCGCTCCCGCTGCCGAGCGTGGAACGCGCGGATGCGCCGCGCGGCCAACAGGAGGTCGCGGCGCGCGACGCCCGGCAGGTCGCGGAACGCGGCAGCGAGGTCGTCCTTGCGGACGCGCAGACCGGCGGGCGAGCGCCGCACGCCGTCGAGCCGCCGCGTCCAGTCGACGAGCGCGCGATCGCCGCGCCGCCGGACGTCGGCGACGATGCGGCGCACGCGTGCCTCGACGGCGGCGCTCGTGCGCCCGCCACGCGTTTCCAGGCGGTCCAGACGAGCCCGCGCCCTCGGCGTCCCCGCCACGCACAGGATGTCGGCGAGCCGGGTCACACCGTCGCCGCGTCCTTCTCTCGCGAGATGTCGGCGCCGAGCGCCCGCAGCTTCTCCTCGACCCGCTCGTAGCCGCGGTCCAGGTGATAGACGCGCGTCACGCGCGTCGTACCGCGCGCCGCCAGGCCCGCCAGCACGAGGCACACGCTGGCGCGCAGATCGGTCGCCATGACCGGCGCACCCGACAGCGCGGTCGGGCCGTGCACCGTCGCCTGGTTGCCCTGGATGTGGATCTTGGCCCCCATGCGCGCCAGCTCCTGGATGTGCTGCAGGCGGTTCTCGAAGACGGTCTCGCGGAAGGTCGACGTGCCCGTCGCGCGCGTCATCAGCGCCATGAACTGCGCCTGGAGATCGGTCGGGAAGCCGGGAAACGGCATGGTGGTGACGTCGACGGCGGCGAGCTTGCCGTTGGCCTCGACGCGGAGCCCGCTCTCGCCCTCGACGACGGCCACCTTGGACTCGGCGAGCTTCGCGATGAACGCCTCCAGGTGATCGCTGCGCGCGCCGGTGACGCGCACCGAGCCACCCGTGATCGCCGCGGCCACCATGTACGTGCCCGCCTCGATCCGATCGGGGATGACCGCCTGCTCGGCACCTCCGAGCTGCGAGCGCCCTTCGATGACGATCTCGGAGGTGCCCGCGCCGCGGACGACGACACCCATGCGCTGCAGCATCACCGCGAGGCAGACGCACTCCGGCTCGCGCGCGGCGTTCTCGACGATGGTGGTGCCGTCGGCGAGCGCCGCCGCCATCATGAGCTGCTGCGTCGCGCCGACCGAGGGAAAGTCGAGCAGGATCTTCGCGCCGCGCAGGCGCTCCGCCTCGGCTTCGACGTACCCTTCGGAGATGCGGATGCGCGCGCCCATCTTCTCGAGCCCGGAGAGGTGGAGGTCGACCGGCCGCGCACCGATCGCGCAGCCCCCCGGCGTCGACACGCGCGCGCGGCCGAAGCGCGCCACCAGCGGCCCCAGCACGAGGAACGACGCCCGCATCGTCTTCACGAGGTCGTACGGCGCCTCGGTCGTGCCGACCTCGCGCGCCTCGACGATGACCTCGTGGCCGTCCGGGCTCGGCGAGACGCGCGCGCCCAGGTGCTTCAGCACGGCGACGGCGGTCCGGATGTCGGCGAGCTTCGGCACGTTGCGCAGCACGCAGCGCTCGGGGGTGAGCAGCGTCGAGAAGAGCAGCGGCAGCGCCGCGTTCTTCGAGCCGCTCACCGCGACCTCGCCGTTCAGGATCGCGCCGCCTCTGATGACGATCGAGTCCATTCCCCCCTCCCCTAGGAACCACCGCGCCGCTGCGCGGCGACCACACGATCGATGCCGGCGGGATCGCGCTGCACGACGACGTCCGCATAGCGGCCGTCCGTCCGGATGCGCTCGGTGACCGCGTCCGCCTGGCCGATGCCCATCTCCATCACGAGCCAGCCGCCGGGGGCGAGCACGCGGGCCGCGTCGCGCACGAGCTGCCGCAGCACGCCGAGCCCGTCGGGCCCCGCGTAGAGGGCCGACCCGGGCTCCCAATCCCGCACCTCCGCCTGCAACACCGTCCCCTCGGCGCAGTATGGCGGATTCGAGACCACGAGGTCGAACGCGCGGTCGCGGAACGCCTGAACGAGGTCGGCGCGGACGAGCCTCACCCGGGGGCCGAGCCGATCCCGATTCTCGGCGGCGGCGGCCACGGCCGGCGCCATGCGATCGGTCGCCACGACCTCGGCCGCGGGCAGCTCGCGGGAAAGCGCGATCGCGATCGCGCCGCTGCCGGTGCCCACGTCGAGAATCCGACGCGCACGCGGCGCAACCCGCAGGGCCGTCTCGACGACCAGCTCCGTCTCGGGCCGCGGGATGAGCACCCGCCGGTCGACCCCGAGCGACAGCGACCAGAACTCGCGCGTGCCGACGATGTAGCCGACCGGCTCGCGGGCTTCGCGCCTGGCCATGAACGCCTCGAAACGCTCGGCGGCGGCCGGATCCATCGCCTGCGTCGCGCGCACGACGACGCCCACGCGATCGGTGCCGAGCGCGTGCGCGAGCAGCACCTCGGCGTCGGCGCGCGGCTCCGGGACGCCGGCGGCCGCGAGCCGGCGCATGGCCTCGCCGAGCGCATGCTGGACGACGGCCGTCATCCGGCCGCCTCGAGCTGCTCGTCCTGCTGCTTGGTCGCGAGCGCGTCGACGATCGCGTCGAGGTCGCCGTCGAGCACGCGATCGAGCTGGTGGATCGTCAGGTTCACGCGGTGGTCGGTCACGCGGCTCTGCGGGAAGTTGTAGGTGCGGATCTTCTCGGAGCGATCGCCGGATCCGACCATCGCCTTGCGGTTGGCGGCGATCTTCGCCTGCTGCTCCTCGCGCGCGCGATCGAGCAGACGTGCCCGCAGCACCTTCAGCGCCTTGGCCTTGTTCTTGTGCTGCGACTTCTCGTCCTGGCAGGTGACGACGATGCCGCTCGGAATGTGCGTCACGCGCACGGCCGAGTCGGTCGTGTTGACGCTCTGCCCGCCCGGACCGGACGATCGAAAGACGTCGATGCGCAGCTCCTTGTCGGGCAGATCGATTTCGACGTCCTCCGCCTCGGGCAGCACCGCCACCGTCACGGCGGAGGTGTGGATGCGTCCCTGCGTCTCGGTCGCGGGGACGCGCTGCACGCGGTGCACGCCGCCCTCGAACTTGAGACGGCTGTAGGCCGCCTTGCCCTGGACGAGCGCGATCACTTCTTTGAGGCCGCCGAGGCCGGTCGGGCTCGACGACAGGATCTCGATCTTCCATCCCAGGCGCTCGGCGTAGCGCGTGTACATGCGGAAGAGCTCGGCGGCGAAGAGGGCGGCCTCCTCGCCGCCGGTGCCGGCGCGGATCTCGAGCACGGTGTTGCGCTCGTCGTTCGGATCCTTCGGGACGAGGAGCCGCTTCAGCGTCTCGTCGAGCGCGGCGAGGCGCGTCTCCAACCCGGGGAGATCCGCCTTCGCCATGGCGCGCATCTCGGCGTCGTCGTCCTGCGCCAGCTCGCGGTGCTCGGCGAGATCGCTCTCGAGCTGGCGGCGCTCGCGAAAGCGGAGCACGACCTCCTCGAGCTGCGAGCGCTCGCGCGCGAGCGTCGCGAACTCGCGACGGTTCGCGATCACGGCCGGATCGGCGACGAGGCGCTCCAGCTCCTCGTACCGTCGTTCGACCTCCTGCAGGCGCTCCAGCATGACCGCCGACTCAGACGAAAAAGGGGCAGAGGAACGGCCTCCACCCCTGGACGTTCATGCTGCCCGGACGGCTGGGGCGTCCGGCAGGGACCTCAAGCCGAGGCCGCGCCGCCCTTGCCGTACTTGCGATTGAAGCGCTCGACGCGGCCCGCCGTGTCGACGAGCTTCTGCTTGCCGGTGAAGAAGGGATGACACGCCGAGCAGATCTCGACGTGGATCTGAGGGGTCGTGGAACGCGTCTCGACGACATTGCCACACGCGCAGGCGATGACCGCCTTCTCGTACTTGGGATGAATGCCTTCCTTCATGACGGAGAGGCCGTTTCTAACAGCCGCGCCCGGGTGGCGCAAACGGCCACACGCCGAGAACGCCAGGCGTCTTCGCGAGGATTCGCTGGGCGCTGGGCTGTCTACCTGCAGTGGACACGACCGTCGTCTCGACAGGGCACCAGGTCCGGACACCTCGGACGACGATCGACAGGCTTCCGAGCGTCGGGTTGCCGCGAATGGCCGCCGTCCCTCCCGAGCCGGTGGTGAACGAGGCGTAGAACGCGACGTCGCCCGAGTCGTTGAAATCCATTGCCCGTGCGTGCTCCCGTGACGTAACGTCCGCTCGGGAGGCATCCTGATGGTGCGAGCGCATCTGGCGTCGATCGTCCTCTTGTGCGGCACGGCGTCCCTTTGCGCCGCGGCGACCGATCCCCCGGGCACGGCCGGCCCCTGGGCGGTCGGCCATCGCAGCCTCGCTTCAATCGACGCGAGCCGCGCCAATCGGCCGTTGCCGCTCGAGGTCTGGTATCCGGTGGACGCGACCGACGCTCACGGAGCGCCCGCCTTCTACTCGCTGCTGGGCCCCCTCGGCATCACCTCGACGCTCGCCTTCCAGGACGTTTCGGTGTCCGCCGCGGGAGTGCGGCCACTCATCGTCTTCTCCCACGGCTCGGGTGGAATCGCCCTCCAGTCGATCAAGTTGATGGAGCACCTCGCGAGCCACGGGTTCGTCGTCGTCGCCCCGAGCCACACGGGCAACACGCAGGCGGACAACCTCCTCGGAACGGCGGTCCCGATCTCCCAGGCGCTGCTGGACCGCTCGCCCGACGTCTCGTTCGTCATCGACTCCATGCTGGCGCGCGGCGCCGACCTATCGGGCCCGTTCTTCGGCCGGATCGACGCGTACAACATCGGCGTCGCGGGTCATTCGCTCGGTGGCTTCACGGCCGTCGCGATGGCGAGCGGCTACGGCGCGATCCCTCCCGACCCGCGCGTGCGGGCCATCATGCCGATCGCCCCTGCCACGGGCCCCCTCACCGACGCAGAGCTTTCCCGCGTCACCATTCCGACGCTCCTCATGACCGGCACGCTCGACGGCCTGCTGGCGCAGCAGGCGAGGATCTTCGGCCTCATCGACAGCGGGCCGTTTCGCCATCGGGTGGACGTGCTCGGCGCCACGCACACCCACTTCGCCGCCATCTGCGACATCGCCAACGCGCTCATCGCGTTCGGATTCCCGGAGCCGTCGTGGCCGGCGCTGGGCGCAGGCGCGCTGGTTGGTCCGTACCACGACACGTGCATCCCGCCGGCGTTCTCGCTCGACGAGGCGACGCGCATCCAGAACCAGTACGCGGCGGCGTTCTTCCGCCGTCACCTGCGCGGCGAGGTCGAGTACGATTCGTTCCTGACGCGGGCCTATGCCGAGGCGAACGAGCCGTTCACCGCCGTCTTCGATGCTCCCGTCGCGGCGACCTCCGCGAAGGTCGTGCTCGGGAACCTCCTCGCCCCGTCCGGCGACGACACGCTACGCGCGGAAGGTCGCTGCGTGCCGTTCCCCGAGACGCCACCGCTCGATCCCGCGGCCAACGGCATGCGCCTCGTCATCCAGGACGATGCGGGCGGGACGCCGCTCGACGCGGTCCTTCCCGGCGGCGACTTCGATCCGGTCACCAGGGCCGGGTGGAAGACGCACGTGTACCCGACCGGCATCACCGCGCAGTACGGGAACAGCGGCGCGATCGTCCCGCTCGTCGGGGGGATTCGGAAGCTCAAGTTCGCGGTGAAGAGCGGGCTCGGCGTCGCGAAGCTCAACGTCGTCGGCAAGACCGGGAGCTATGTGCTGACCGCCGGCGCTGGCTCGGTGCACGTCACCTTGATCGCCGACTCGTCGCCCGGACCGTGCACGCAGTGCTGCGAGCTGCGCTTCACCGGCCCCGAATCGACCTGCACGTTCCGCGACGGCGGGGCGACGCTGCGCTGCAGGTAAGCACCCCGACGCCGACGCTCTGGGGTGGCCACGATCGACTGCCTGGAAGCTTCGGTTCCGGACGCGTGCGCGCAAGGCCCCGGCATCGTGGGACTTCATCTGGGATTCATTAGAGCGGAGGCCGCAGGCTCAGATACCTTGATTGCGTCTCACCGGATGGCTGACCTCACATTGTAAGAGATCAGGTCACATCACCCTTGACGGGTCGGCGATGACCGTGCCAGCACCGGGATCGCAGCATCCCTCGCTTGGTACATTAACAGGAGGTGTCCATGACCCGCGTGTAAGGACTGCGGCAACCTCCCGATGCGCAGCTCGGCGTCGCATCGGCCGAGGTGGGATCGAGTGTGCGAGCGCGCCCGACGCGCACACGGATGATCTCGACTCCGTAGTTCCACGCGGCCCGGCAGCGAAACCTCACTCGCGCCGGCGCGGGTCCACGCTCGAAGATGGCGAGATGCAGAGCAGCAGCGCTGGCCGTGTGGTGCGCCGTCGGCGTTGGAGTCCCTGTCGCGGAGCGAGCGGAGGCCCAGAGCGGTCTCGACGGGCGTCCCTCCAATCCCAGCTGCCTCGCCCCGGCGCGTCCGTTGAGTGGGACCGCTTCCGTCGTCGATCTTCCACGCATCTTCAGTCTAGGTGGCCAACCGACGGCGATGCACCGGTCCACCACGGACCCGACCCGCTGGTACGTCGCCTTGAGGTCCGGGGAGATCGATCGCGTCGTCTGGGACGAGAGCAATCCGGGCGCGCCGATCGTCACGAGCTTCCTCGACCTGCGCTCGCGCGTCGTCACCACGGGCTTCGAGGCGGGGATCGTGGGCATGGTCTTCGCTCCGAACTTCCCGAGTCAACCCTTCGTCTACGTCCACTACAGTGGCCCGAACCCACCGGGCGCGACGGGGCCGTTCACGGAGTACGTGTCGCGCTTCACCAGTCCCGATGGAGGTTTGACGCTCGACCCGAGCTCCGAGCAGATCTTGATGGTCCTGCCGCAGCCCACGATCTTCCATCACGGGGGCAAGATCCTCTTCGGGCCAGACGGGTATTTCTACGTCGGGTTCGGCGATGGCGGCGTGCTCGCTGCGGCCGAATCGCAGGACGTGTCCAAGTGGTACGGCAAGATCCTGCGCGTCGACGTCAACGGAGGCTTCCCGTACACGATCCCGCCCGACAACCCCTTCGCGTCGGGTGGAGGAGCGCCGGAGATCTTCGCCTGGGGCCTTCGCAATCCGTACCAGTTCAGCTTCGACCGAGCGCTCCAGGACATCTGGGCGGGCGACGCCGGTCAGGACACGTGGGAAGAGATCGACGTCATCATGAAGGGGAGGAACTACGGGTGGCCGATCCTCGAGGGAAACCATTGCCTCGTGGAGCCGTGCGATTCGGCACCGTACGAACCCGCGATCGCCGAGCACCTCCACGCCACGCTCGGCGGGGACGCGCTGGCCATCATCGGAGGCTACGTCTACCGCGGCAGCGCCATCCCCGCGCTCCAGGGTCGCTACGTCTACGGCGACTTCAACGGCAACGTGTGGGCCCTCACCGACGACGGAGCAGGCAACGTCGTCCCCGAGCTCCTGAGGACTCTGTCGAACCAGGTCACCGGTTTCTACGAGGACGCCGCGGGCGAGCTGTACGTGCTGGGATCCGCGATCCGGAAGCTCGTGCCCGCCATGATCCCGCCAGGCGCCTTCCCACAGACGTTGTCCGCCACGGGTTGCCGCGTGGCCGGCGCCACGACGCAGCCGGCAGCGGGCGTGGTCCCCTACGGCGTCAACGTGGAGCTGTGGTCCGACGGCGCCGCCAAGAACCGCTGGATGGGCCTTCCCGATGCCACCGGCATCGACGTCCTCGCGGATGGTGAATGGAGCTTCCCGACCGGCACCGTCCTGATGAAGGATTTCATCGTCCAGGGTCAGCTGATCGAGACCCGCCTCTTCGTCCGGCACGACGATGGAGGGTGGGCAGGCTACTCCTACGCGTGGGACGACGCGCTGACCGACGCGACACTTCTGCCGGGGGCTGCCACGCGCGTGGTCGGCGGTCAGACGTGGCAGTACCCGAGCCGCGCGCAGTGCCTGTCGTGTCACACCGTCATCGCCGGCTCGAGCCTCGGCCCGACGACGGCCCAGATGAACCGCGACTTCCTCTACCCGGCGACCGGACGCACGGCGAACCAGCTCACCACGTTCGAGACGATCGGAATGTTCAACGCACCGCTTCCGGGTCCCGCGAGCACACTCCCCGTCCTGCCCGGGCCCAACCATCCCACCGCGCCCATCCGCGAGCGCGCGCGCGGCTATCTCCAGGCGAACTGCGCGCAGTGTCATGCCCCCGGCGGGCCGACGCAGGCGATGATCGACCTCCGCTACGACGTGACCGACGCCGCGATGCACGTCTGCGACGTCCCCCCCGACCACGGCGATCTCGGGATCCCCGGTGCACGCTTGTTGGCACCCGGCGATCCGCTCCGCTCGATCCTGTCGGTCCGCATGCATGCCCTCGGCGCCAACCGCATGCCGCCGCTCGCGACGAGCATCGTCGACGCCACGGGAGCGCAGCTCGTCGACGACTGGATCACCTCGGTCGTGTCGTGCTACACGGGCCCGAACGAACCGGCGATCGTCACCATCACGTCGCCGGGCGACGGCGCGTTCTTCACCGTAGGCACTTCGGTGGCGTTCGGCGGGAGCGCCAGCGACCCGGAGGACGGGGACGTGTCGGGTGCGCTCGCGTGGACGTCGAACATCGACGGGGTCATCGGGACCGGCGCCTCGTTTTCGACTTCGATCCTGTCGGTGGGAATTCACACGATCAGCGCCGCCGTGACGGACAGCGGCGGGCTCCCGAGCGCGGCCACCATCCAGGTGACGATGAACCCGGCAACGCCGCCGGTGACGGTTTCATTCCAGTCCATCGCGGCGGAGGACGGTCTCGTCGCCGAAACGTCGGAGAACAGCGGGGTGGGCACGACCCCGAACAGCGCGGCCGACATTCAGGTCGGGGACAATGCCCTCGACGCGCAGTTCAAGGGGTTCGTGTCCTTCGATACGTCGCCGCTTCCCGACGACGCGACGATCGTCTCGGCCACCCTTCGCCTCCAACGGACGGGTACGTTCGGGACGAATCCGTTCACCACGTTGGGACCGTTGTGGATCGACGTGCAGACCGGCGCCTTCGGGGGCAACCCGGTGTTGCAGTCGAGCGATTTTCAGGCCTCGGCGACGGTTGCGCGCGCAGGCACCCTGAGCAATCCCACGTCGCAGGGGGCGTGGTCGACGGGAACGCTGAACGCGGCAGGCCTCGCCGCCATCGACAAGGCGGGACGCACCCAGATGCGGATCGCGTTCGAGCTCGACGACAACGACAATCTCGTCGGCGACCGGATGCGATATGCGGCGGGCGACGACGCGAACCCGGCCGCCCGACCCGAGCTCCTCGTGACCTACACGGCCGGAGGCGGGACCACCTCGACCACCACGACGACGGCAACGACGTCGAGCACGGCGACGACCTCCAGCACGACCATGACGACGTCGTCGACGACGGTCCCCACCACATCCACCACGACGAGCAGCACCACCAGCTCGACGACGGGTACCGCTTCGAGCACCACGGCGCCGAGCACGACGACCCTGCCGTTGACGATCTCGTTCCGCTCGATCGCGGCCGAGGACGGCCTCGTAGCCGAGTCGTCCGAGACCAGTGGGATCGGGGGAAGCGTGAACGCTACCGCCGACATCCAGGTCGGCGACAACGCCCTCGATTTCCAGTTCAAGGGTTTCCTGTCGTTCGACACCTCGGCCCTCCCCGACGATGCGACTATCGTGTCGGCGACCCTGCGGGTTCAGCGCACGGGCCTGTTCGGCTCCGACCCGTTCGCCACGCTGGCGCCCCTGTGGATCGACGTGCAGACCGACGGCTTCGGCGGCAACCCGGCCCTCCAGGCGACCGACTTCCAGGCCACGGCGACGGCGCCACAGGCGGGTACGCTCAGCGACGCAACGGCGAACGGAACATGGTCGACGGGCACACTCAACGCCGCGGGTCTGGCGGCGATCAGCAAGACCGGACGGACGCAGGTGCGGCTCGTGTTCGCGCTGGACGACAACGACAACGCGGTCGGCGACCGGATGGTCTTCGCCTCCGGCGAGAACGCCAACGCGAGCATCTGGCCCGAGCTGCTCGTGACGTATACACAAGGCTCGACCACCACCTCGTCGACGAGCAGCACGACCTCGTCGAGCACCACCTCGACCACCAGCACCTCCACCTCTACCTCGTCGAGCACCTCGACCACGAGCAGCTCGACCTCCACCTCTTCGACCACGACCTCGACGACCGAGTCGTCGACCAGCACCTCCACGTCCACGTCGTCGAGTACCTCCTCGACCACGAGCAGCTCGACCTCCACCTCTTCGAGCACCACCTCGACGACCGAGTCGTCGACCACCTCCACGTCCACGTCGTCGAGTACCTCCTCGACGACGAGCAGCTCCACCTCCACCTCTTCGACCACGACCTCGACGACGGAGTCGTCGACCACCAGCACCTCCACGTCCAGCTCGACGATCACCTCCACCACGACCTCGAGCACCACGACCTCGAGCACGACGACCACGCTGGCAATGTCCTTCCGCTCCCTTGGGACTGAGGACGGCAACGTCGTCGAATCCTCCGAGACCAGCGGCGTCGGGGGGAACGTGAACCCGAACGGCGACCTCCAGGTGGGCGACAACGCC
>Ga0187894_10000134_pt1 | contig 94116 bp, 78 predicted proteins | sample GBC1701081metaG_FD_136650 | JGI IMG/M metagenome (GOLD analysis project Ga0187894, IMG submission 136650) | White microbial mat communities from a lava cave in the Kipuka Kanohina Cave System on the Island of Hawaii, USA - GBC170108-1 metaG ...
ATCAGCTCCTTCAGACGACTTGCGACGCGATACGATCGGGACCATCGGATCTTTCTCGCCTTTGCCCACATCGCCTGTGCGATGATCGCCTTGAGGGGGTTATGAAACCACCTCTAGCCAGATCGCCGGGTGAACCGATGAACCTGACTGTCACAGACGCCGCACACTCCCTGGAGAAGTCGAGGGAGACCCGCGGCGTGTCACAAGACCGCCTCCTCGTTGATTGATCGTGTACGTTCCCCCACGAGGCCCCGGCTAATCCGGACGCCAGGGTGGGAGGCATCGGGAGGAGGCACATGGCACCGGCACCGTCTCTTGTGGAAAAACCCCGCCAGGCCCAGGGACTCGTCGCGGTGGACCGCCGCACGTTCCCACTCTTGGCGTCGCGCATCCAGGCGCGCGCCGAGGGTGGGCTGGCCGCGACCACCCTGGTCCAGAAGTACGCCAATCCGCACAAAGTTCCGCTCGAAGTGCTTTACATTCTGCCGCTTCCCGCCGACGGCGCAGTGGTCGGGTTCACCATCCGGCTGGGTGAGCGCGTCGTCCGAGGAGAAGTCGAGCGCCGCGAGGTGGCGCGCGAGCGTTACCTCAAGGCCCTCGAGGAGGGCCACACGGCCGGCCTTCTTGAGCAGGAGCGAACCAATACGTTCACGCAGACGCTGGGAAGCCTCCCCCCTGGTGAGCCGGTGCAGGTCGAGATCGAGATCCTGCACCCCCTTGCCTTCCGCACGGAGGCGGCCGACGCCGGCCCTGAGTGGGAATACCGGTTCCCTACGGTTGTCGGCGTGCGCTACGAGGGCACCCCTGGCCGGGTTGTAGACGCCGAGACTCTCGACGTACCCCGCGCTGATGGGGAGGGCACTTCCGTTCACGTCGACCTCGACCTTTTCATCGCGGACGGAGTGCCCGAGGCGATGGCGCCCCGATCACCCAGCCACGAGCTGGACGTGCGCGGCGAAGGCTGCGGCGCATGCGTGGCGCTGGCAAGCCCCCCGCGGCTCGACCGCGACATCGTCGTGCGCTGGCACGCCGCGAGTGCGGCAGTCGGCGCGCAGCTTGTCGAGGGACGTGGCCTATCGGGCGATGACGGCCGCTACGTCGCCCTCACGCTGACCCCGCCGGCTGTGCCCCAGGCCACGTTTGCCCGCGATCTCACGCTGCTGCTGGATGCCAGCGGCTCCATGTGCGGGGAGCCGCTGGCCCACGCGAAGCAGATCGTCGGGGCGCTTCTCGGGAGCCTCGCATCCGGCGACCAGTTCGAGCTCCTCTCTTTCTCGACCGAGGTGACCTCTCTGACCGAGGGCCTCAGTCCGGCGACCCCGGAGAAGATCGGGCGCGCTCTTGGCCACCTGCACGCGCTGGAGGCAGGGGGCGGGACCGAGATGAGGAAGGCGCTCATCGAGGCCCTCCAAGTCCTTCGGCCCGACTCCCAGCGACAAGTAGTGCTGCTGACTGATGGCCAGATCGGGTTCGAGCATGAGGTGGTCGAAGAGGTGCTCTCCCGACTTCCCTCGGGCTCACGCCTCCACGTGGTGGGTGTCGGCTCGAACCCGAACCGCACTCTGACCCGCGGTGCCTCCCGCGCCGGCCACGGCGTCGAGCTGCTGATCTCGAGCTCCGATGCCGCGCATGACGCAGCCGAGCGGGTTTGCCGCGCGACGGCTGCTCCCGTTCTGATTGACCTCGTGGTTCGCGGATCGGCTGTGCAGCGGATTGCCACCGAGCGGCCCCTTGACGTTTTCGCCGGGCAGACAGCCATGCTCGCCATGGAACTGCGCCCGGAGGGCGGCGCGATCGAAATCGAGGGTCGACTGGCGGGCGGTTCCGGACCGTGGACCCACCGGATCCAGGTCGGGCCGCGCCGCGGCGCGGCAGAGGGCGATCCTCGGATGGCTGCAGCCGGGGGTGCGCGGGAGCCGCTCCCTCTCGGCCCCCTCTACGCGCGCGAGCGCGTGGAAGACTGCGAGATGCGGCTGGCCGCTGCGGGGGACGACCGGCCCAGGCAGCAAGTCATCCTGGGCGAGATCGAGAAGCTGGGCCTGCGCCACCGCATAGCTACCCGGCGCACGAGTCTCGTTGCCATCTCGGAAGTTCCCACCGTCGACCCGCGCGATCCGCGCCGACGCGAGCGGCTCGCCGTTGAGCTCCCTGCTGGCGTCTCGGCTGAGGGAGTGGGGCTTGGGGCAGTCCCGAGTGGGAGGCTGCACTTCGCTGCGGCGATGCCATCTGCCCCCATGTTCGCACACACACGACTTGCCCAGGAGCCCAGCCAATTCGCGCTCGCCGACGTCCCGGCCCGCTTCGACGAGTTGCGTGTGCTCAGAGAGGAACTCGATCGATTGTCCGCCGAGGCTGCCCACTTGCAGGCGGTCCGCGACGGCGTAACGAAGGAGCTCGAAGCCATCGAAGGCCACCGGCGTGAGAGTGAAGCGAGGCTGCGCGAGACAGAAGCACGACTGGGTGAGCTCAGGCGGTGGTGGCAGAAGCTGGAGCACGAAGCGGCCGAGCGTCTTGCAGCTCGACTCGAGGATCTTCGCCGGAAGGAGTCGGATCTACTCCGAGCGGTCGAGATCTCGGGTCGCCTGACGCGCTTCACGGGAGGAGAGTTCATCGTCGAGTTCGAGATGCCCGAGGATGGCATCACGACCCCGGATGACGGAGACGTTGTAGCGGTTCAATGGGCGAGCGGTCCCGAATCCACGGAGCGGGTGATCGGCGCTCGGGGCACCAGGCCAGGCCCCCACCGCCCCGGCCTCACCGCACGGCTCGCCATCGACGTGCGCGGCCGCGACTCGTCATGGCGGCCCGCGCGGCTGCGTTGGCGCGAGGCGTCAGGGCGCGTCGTGGTCCTCCACATCCCGGCAGGTGCCACGTCTCCCCGATGAGCGAGCTCGACGATGACTTTCGGCGGGCCCAGTCCGGTGACCCGATGGGGTTCGAGGACTGGGTCCGCAAAGTCGAGCTGCCGCTCCGGAAGGGCCTGAGGAGCTTCGCTCGCCACGTGGACGTTGAGGCCATCGTTCAGGAAAGCCTGTTGAGGTTGTGGGTCCTACGCTCCACGCTCTCTCTCAAGGGCGAGAACGCCTCCCTGCGCTACGCCCTGACGGTCGTGCGCAATCTGGCGCTTCAAGAAGCCAAGCGCCTCCAGAGGTTTGTGCCGCTCCCAGAGGATCCTGACTACAGTCCCGACCCACCTGCTCTGCCTCGCTCCGACCCGCCGCCTGATCCCATCCTGCGCAGCGCCATCAGCGACTGCATCGCCCGGCTGCCGGCGCAGCCGCGCAATGCCCTGGTCGCCCGGCTCGAGGGCGGGGGCGCCGAGCCGGACCGCGCCCTCGCCGCGCGACTCCACATGCGCGTCAACACGTTCCTCCAGAATGTTGTCCGCGCTCGCAGGCACCTGACGGAGTGCCTCGAGTCCCGAGGGATCTCCATCATGGAGATGATGTGATGGCCAATCCGGAATCCGGCAGAGACATCCTCATTGAAAGGGTGGCCACCGCCTTCCGCGAGCGTGACGCCGAGGGACGGGTTGTCGCGTCCCCAGCCTGGTGGGACCTCGCTCCGGAGGACCGCGAGGTGACCTTCGATCTCCAGCTTCTCTCTCGATGCCTGGAAAGGGCGGCCGACCCGAAGGGCCTCAGCACCACGGCCAGGGCCGTCCTCGCGCGGGTGAAGGAGGTGGGACGACTGGAGTGACAATGCACGACCGGATCGAAGCGCACGGTGATCGACGTCGCCCGTCCCCATTCCCGGCGCCCGCGACTACACTGTGCGCATGGCATCCCCAACCATTCCCCTCGATTTCGAGCGGCTGAGCCCGGAAGAGGGCCGGGCGCGCGTGCGGGCGTTCCTGTCCTCCATTCGGCGGCGCCGCACTGTCCGGGACTTCGCACTCGATCCCGTCCCTCCTGATCTCGTCGACACCGCGATCGAGGCGGCGGCCACCGCTCCTTCGGGGGCGAATCGCCAGCCCTGGCGGTTCGTGGTTGTGGGCGACCCCGCCCTGAAGAAGAAGATCCGCGAGGCGGCGGAGGCCGAGGAGCGGGAGTTCTACGAGCGCCGCGCGCCGGCGGGGTGGCTGGCCGACCTGGCTCCCCTCGGCACCGACTGGCACAAGCCCTTCCTGGAAACCGCGCCCTATCTGATCGTGGTGTTCCGGCTCGACTACGAGCCGGAGGGTCTCGCCGACGGCACCGAGCGCCCGCACAAGAACTACTACGTGCAGGAGTCGGTGGGGATCGCGGTGGGGATCCTGCTGACCGCGCTCCACACCGCTGGCCTGGCCACCTTGACCCACACCCCGAGTCCCATGGGCTTCCTGGCCGAGATCCTGGGCCGCCCGAAGAACGAGCGGCCGTACCTCCTCATCCCGGTGGGCTATCCGGCGAGGGAGGCCCGCGTCCCCGACATCGATAGAAAGCCGCTCTCCGATGTGCGCGTGGTCGTTTGACCGCGGCCGGGCCCGGCGCCGCGGCCCCGCGCCATGATGCGGGTCGTCCGTCTGCCCGCCAACCGCTCGGGAATGAGTCTCCGCGCCCAGAACGCCCGCGCGGCGGGGTTCGATGCGCACGCCGCCAAGCAGGTAGAGGTCGCCGAGATCATCAGTCTGCTCTCCGGGAGATAGATCCTGTTAGCCTGATCGTAGGGTGATCCGATGAATCCGATTGTCACGGACGCCGAGCTTCTCAAGGTGCTCGCGATCCTCGAGTCCGTGGCGAGACGGCTGGGCCTTTCGAGCGCTAGAAGAAGGACTCCCGCGTCGCCTGAAGGCCCGACTTCCCGAGTCTTAGAAACATTCCCAGCGGCCGGACCTACGCCGGAACCGCGGCTGCGTACAATGCGCGCAGCATGAGCAGCGTCTCCAGACACAGCCCCGGGGCCACAACTCGGAGCCTGGCCCCCGACCCCGATGCGCTGGTCCAGCGGGTAGACTTCCTGCGCCTGGACGCCGCGCGCCGGCTCGAGCCCGAGCGCCGGGCCGAGATGGGTCAGTTCATGACCCCCTTGCCGGTGGCCCGGCTGATGGCCTCGATGTTCGAGGCGAAGGGCCACTCGCTTCGCCTCCTCGACCCAGGCGCCGGCGTCGGCTCGCTCTCCGCCGCCTGGGTGGCCGAGCTGTGTGCGCGTAAGAAGCCGCCGCGCGAGATTGCGCTGGTCGCCTACGAAGTGGACTCGCACATGCTTGCGGGCCTGCACACCACCATGGCCGCCTGCCGCGTACACTGCGAAAGGTCCGGGATCGCCTTCTCGAGCGAGGTCCGGGAGGAGGACTTTGTAGCAGCCGGCACCAATGCTCTGGGGGGCGACCTGTTCGCCAGCGGACCGGAAAGCTTCGACTGCACGATCCTCAATCCCCCATACCGCAAGATCAAGACCGATTCGAGGACGCGCCGCCTGGTCGAAGAGCTGGGCGTCGAGACCACGAACCTCTACGCCGCGTTCCTATGGATCGCGGCCGGGTTCCTGAAGCCGGGCGGAGAGATGGTCGCCATCACGCCCCGGAGCTTCTGCAACGGCCCCTACTTCCGTTCCTTCCGCAAGCGCTTTCTGGACATCATGGCGCTCTGCCGCATCCACAGCTTCGACTCCCGCGACCGCGCCTTCAGCGAAGATGAGGTGCTCCAGGAAAACGTGATCCTGCACGCGGCCAAGGCGCCGGCACGGCAGGGCAAGGTCATTGTTTCCTCGAGCTTCGGACCCGAGGACGACTGCCCCTCCTGGCACGAGCTCGGTTTCTCAAGAATCGTACGCACCGACGACACAGAGCGCTTCATCCACATCCCCGCCGACGCGCTGAGCGAGGCGCTCGCCGCCCGCATGGAGCAGTTCCAGACCGGGCTCCACGAGCTCAGTCTGGAAGCGTCCACCGGCCGCGTCGTCGACTTCAGAGCCAGCGAGTCGCTGCGCGCCCAGCCAGGGCCGGACACGGCCCCCCTCATCTACCCCAGCCACATGGTCTCAGGCTATGTGGATTGGCCCAAGAACGGGGCCAAGAAGCCCAACGCGATCGCCGTCGGCCCTGCGACCCAAGAGCTGCTGGTGCCACACGGTTTCTACACGGTGGTCAAGCGCTTCTCGTCGAAGGAGGAAAGGCGCCGCATCGTGGCCGCGGTCTACGACCCCTCACGCCTGCCCGAATCCAAGGTCGCCTTCGAAAACCATCTAAACTACTTCCACGCCCGCGGGCGCCCGCTCTCCCCCGAGCTCGCCCGCGGTCTGGCCGCCTACCTCAATTCCTCCTTGGTAGACTGCTTCTTCCGTGAGTGGAGCGGACACACCCAGGTCAATGCCAGCGATCTGCGCCGCCTGGCGTACCCGACCGAGGCCCAGCTCAAGGCGCTCGGCTCCCGCATCGGAGATACCTTTCCAGGCCAGGACGAGATCGACCGCCGTCTGGAGGAGGACCTTCTCGACATGCCCAGCCTAAAGAATTCGCCCGACCCGATCCGCGCCAAGAAGCGCCGCCGGGAAGCGCTGCAGATCCTTAAGGCTCTCGGTTTCCCGTCTCAGCAGCAGAACGACCGCTCGGCCCTCACGCTGCTGGCGCTCCTCGACCTGAAGCCCAAGTCGCCCTGGGCCGAATCCGAGAGCCCCATGCGCGGCATCACCCAGATGATGAGGTTCTTCGAGGAGCACTACGGCAAGGTCTACGCCCCCAACTCCCGCGAGACTGTGCGCCGTCAGACCGTGCACCAGTTTGTGCAGGCGGGACTCGCCCTCATCAATCCCGACGACCCCAAGCGGCCGACCAACAGCGGCCAGACCGTGTACCGGATCGAGCCCAGCGCACTGGCCTTGATCCAGAGCTTCGGTACCCCGGTCTGGGAGCAGGCGATCCGAACCTATCTGAGCTCGGTGCCCACGCTCCAGCGCCGCTACGCACAGGAGCGCGCGATGCAAATGATCCCGCTCGCGCTCCCGGCCGGAAGGACGGTCACGCTCACGCCCGGTGGACAGAACGTCTTGGTGAAGATGATCTGGGACGAGTTCTGCCCGCGCTTCACACCAGGCGCTAAGCCGCTCTACCTCGGCGACACTGGCGACAAGCTTGCCTTCCTCGACGCCGCCTCACTGGCTGAGCTCGGACTCAGCTTCGATCCCCACAGCAAGATGCCTGACGTCGTAGTCTACGACGGGGCCAAAGGCTGGCTCGTCCTGATCGAAGCCGTCACGTCCCACGGGCCCGTGGACCCCAAGCGCCGCCTGGAACTGCAGCAGCTCTTCAAGGACGCCAGGGCCGGCTGCGTCTACGTCACAGCGTTCCTGACCCGCAAGGACTTGGTTGGTTACCTCAACGACATCGCCTGGGAGACCGAAGTCTGGGTTGCAGAGACGCCTGCGCACTTGATCCACTTCAACGGCGAGCGTTTCCTCGGCCCGGCCTGATCCATCCGCCCCACAGTCAAGTTGACTCCTCCGGCTCAGGCTGAAACCGGCTCTCGCAATTGACAGCCTGCTCTCGTTCCACAGGTGGTGTGAATGGCTTCTCGTTGTGGTCATCAGCCAATCCTCTCGAGAATTGGAGTCTCCAGGAAAGCCGGTACGGTTCAGGTTCGACCAAGTACGGTGACTTGCCTGGCGATTTTCAGACCCGTTGAATCTTGAGAGAATGGCGCCTTCGGAGAAACGACTGAGCCATGAAGAAGACCAGATTCACCGAGTTCATCCATGTGCTCACCGTCTGACAGACTGTGTTAGCCTGATTGTCGGGTGATCCGATGAATCTGACTGTTACAGACGCCGCGCTCCGCAAGGTCATGGCGATCCTCGAGTCCGAAGGCCGTGCCGGCCAGGGCCTGCGCGTGGCCGTCTCGGGCGGCGGCTGCAGCGGGGTTCAGTACAGCCTGAACTTCGTGGACAACGGCGGCGAGCCGGACGACGTCATCGTCGACGCCGGCTCGGACGATCCCGGCCGGTTGAAGATCTACCTCGATCCCGCGAGCGCCGGATTTCTAGAGGGCGGCTCGATCGATTACCTCGAGACGCTCGGCGGCGCCGGGTTCAAGGTGGACTCGCCGCGCTCCGCCGGCGCCAAGGACCCGCCGAAGCCCACGGGCCCGCAGGCCGTGAAAGTGCAGGAAATCCTGGACACCGTCGTGAACCCCGGCGTCGCATCGCACGGCGGCTGGGTCGGCCTCGTGGACGTGAAGGACAACGTCGTCTTCCTGCGCCTGGGCGGCGGCTGTCAGGGCTGCGGGATGGTGGACGTCACGCTGAAGCAGGGCATCGAGGGGATCATCAAGGAGCGGATGCCCGAGATCATTTCGGTGTACGACGTCACCGACCACGCCGGCGGCGAGAACCCCTACTACCAGCCCGCCAAGCACTGAGCCGCTCCGGCTCTACGCCTCGATCCGGATGGTGAGCGCGGCGTGGGCCGCGCGGAGGGCGGCCTCGATCGCTTCAGGCGGCCCGCCGCGCGCGAAAAGAAACCCCAGGTAGCGATCCCCCTCGGGCAGCGGCACGACCGGCTGGCCGGCCGGGATCGTGATCACGACGTCTTCGATCAGCGGCACGCCACGCGCCGCGTCGACTCCTTCGACGCCGGCGAGACGCCCCCTGCCGGGGATCGGCAGCATCATGACGCCCGCACCTTGTCCCTGAAGCGACCTGCGCGCCAGCTCGGGAACCGCCTCTCCAAGCGCGTGCCGGACGATCAGCTCCTCGAGGGACACACCGAGGCCGAATCGGAGAGTCCGCGAGCAGAGGCCGCCGATCTGCCGTGGAGCGATTTCGAGCGGCCAGAAGCCCTTGTCGTTGATGCGCACCTCGGCGTGCACCGGGCCGTGCATCAGACCGAGCGCGGCGCAGCCTCGCGCGACCGTATCGGCGATGGCGTCCTGCTGCCCCATCGGCTTGCGCGACGGGGTGACGTAGATCGTCTCTTCGAAGAAGGGGCCTTCGAGCGGATCCGGCTTGTCGAACATGGCGAGCATCGTGAATCGCCCGCCTGTCAGCAGGCCCTCGACGGCCACCTCGTCCCCCGGGATGTATTCCTCTACGAGGAAGCGCGACCCCGCTCCCACGTCGGCCAGGATCCTGCCGAGGCGCGCGCGTGCCGCGCGATAGGCCACCGCGTCGTCGGCGCGGATGACTCCCCGGCTCATCGAAAGCGAGAGCGGCTTCAGAACGACCGGCCACGACAGCTTTGCCGGTTCCGCCGAGGACTCGCCATCGAGATCGAAGACCTCGTCGCGGGGCGCCGGCAGACCGGCCGAGCGAAACCGCGCGCGGGAGAGCGCCTTGTCCCGGGCCGCCGCGACGGATTCCGGCGGGTTTCCCGGCAGACCGAGCCGCGCCGAAGCGCGCGCGGCGACGGCCGCCGTTCTGTCGTCGGTCGGAACCACCGCCTGGAGCGGCCGATCCACGGCAAGACTCTCGATCCGCCGCGCCGCTTCGTCGGGGTCCGCGAATGGAATCACGACGGTACGCCCGGGCGCCAGATGCGAAAGCGCCTGCGCCTTCTCGGAGCCGACGATCACCTCCGCACCGGCGCGCTCGCCCGCGGCCAGGAAGTCGGATGCGGAGTAGCTGTGCGTCGGAAGGAGCAGAAGGATGCGGCGCATCACACGGGCGCGGACTCGTGAACGAAATCCACGAGGCGCTGGACCGTCTCGAGCGGCGTTCCGGGCAGGATGCCGTGGCCCAGGTTGAAGACGTGCCCCGGCCGGCCCCCGGCGCGCCGGAGCACATCGCGCGCCCGCTCGCGCACCCACTCCCAGGGAGCGAAGAGATCCGCGGGGTCGAGATTCCCCTGGATCGCCCGGTCGTGACCGATCCGCCGCCACGCCTCGTCGAGGGGGAGATGCCAGTCCACGCCCACGACATCGCCTCCGGCGGAGGCGAACGACTCGAGGAACCCGTGTGTGCCGGTTCCGAAGTGGATGAGCGGAACGCCGAGATCGCGCAGATCCTCGAAGACGCGCCGCGACCAGGGCTTCACGTACCGGTCGTAATCGGGGGCCGAAAGGGCTCCGGCCCAGGAATCGAAGAGCTGCAGAGCCTGCGCACCGGCGGCGGCCTGCGCGCGCAGATAGGCCGCGGTCATCGCCGCAAGCCGATCCATGAGCCGGTCCCAGAGCCCCCCGTCCGCCGCCATGAGCGCGTGCAGGTGGCGGAAGTCGCGCCGTCCCTGTCCCTCCACGAGATACGACGCCAGGGTGAAGGGAGCCCCGGCGAAGCCGAGGAGCGGAACGGGGGGCCCGCCCCGCGAGGCGAGAGCTGCCCGCGTGATGCGGATGGCCTCGAGAACATACGGGACGTCGCGTTCGGCTTCGAAGGGCCGCAGCGCGTCGATCTGCGCCGCCGTGCGCATCGGCGGGTCGATCACGGGACCGATCCCCTCCTCGAGCCGGAAGCCGACGCCGAGACCGGCCAGGGGCAGCGCGATGTCGGCGAACAGGATGGCGCCGTCGAGCGGCATCCGCTCCAGCGGCATGAGCGTGACGTGCATCGCCAACTCCGGCGTGCGCGCGAGATCGAGAAAGCCATGCCGCTCGCGCAGCGCGCGGTACTCGGGAAGGTAACGCCCCGCCTGGCGCATGATCCAGATTGGAGTGCGATCCAGTGGCTGCCGCCGCAGCGCCGCAAGCAGGGCCGGCACGGCGCGCGCCTGCGCCACGGCACTCGTCTCGCTCATGCCGTCAGTCTAGCCTCTCCGCCCCCGTTGCCGGGCCGCGTCCGACCTGATAGTTTTTGGCGATGCCGTCCCTGCCGCCTTCGGTGGAAGCCTCGATCGAGCGCGCCGGTCTGACCGGGATCGCAGCCAGGATTCTGGACGGCGAGCGGCTGACGCACGAGGACGGCGTGCGGCTCTTCGAGTCGCGGGCGCTGCCCGCCGTCGGCGCGCTGGCGAATTTCGTCCGGGAGCGGCGCCACGGCGATGCGACGTACTTCGTCCGGAACATGCACCTCAACCCGACGAACGTGTGCATCGTCGACTGCAAGTTCTGCGGCTTCTTCCGCCCGTACGCGGAGCGGGAGCGCGGCTGGACCCTTTCGCTCGAGCAGTGCTTCCGCAAGATCCGCGAGCGGGCCGACGAGCCGCTGACCGAGGTGCACATCGTCGGCGGCCACAATCCGGACCTCCCGTACGAGTTCTACCTCGACCTGCTGCGCGGGATCCGGGACATCCGCCCCGACCTGCACATCAAGGCGTTCACCTGCGCCGAATTCGAGTTCTTCGCCACGCGGTTCCGGAAGCCGGTCGAGGAGGTCTTCAGCGACTTCCGCGAGGCGGGCCTGGGCTCGCTGCCGGGCGGCGGCGCGGAGGTTCTTTCGGAGCGGGTCCGCCAGGAGCTGTATCCGAAGAAGATCTCCGCCGAGGAGTGGCTGGACGTCGCCCGGACCGCGCACCGGATGGGCCTGAAATCCACCGCCACGATGCTCTACGGCCACGTGGAGTCGATCGACGACCGGGTGCTGCACTTCGTGCGGCTGCGAGAGCTTCAGGACGAGACGGGCGGATTCCTCTGCTTCATCCCGCTCGCCTTCCACCCGGCGAACACCGGGCTGGAGCACCTGCCGGGGCCGACGGGCCTCGCCGACCTCATGACGATCGCCGTCGCCCGCCTGATGCTCGACAACTTCGATCACATCAAGGCGTACTGGATCATGATCACGCCCCGCGTCGCCCAGGTGGCCCTCTCGTTCGGCGCCGACGATCTGGACGGCACCGTCGTCGAGGAGAAGATCGTCCACATGGCCGGCGCGCGGACACCCAACGCCCTCTCCGTCCCGGAGCTCGTCGGTCTCATTCGCGAGGCGGGTCGCATTCCGATCCAGCGCGACTCGCTCTACTCGGTGGTGCACCGCTTCGAGCCCGAGGCGGCGCTCCCGCGGGCCTGACGGCGTGTCGCTCTCCCCGGTTCTGACGCGGCCGATCCGTCTGGGCGCGGTGCAGTATCTCAATACGCGCCCGCTGATCTGGGGTCTTCAGCAGGGCCGGGACCCGCGATTCGAGCTGCTGTTCGATTTGCCCAGCCGCTGCGCGGAGATGCTGCGCACCGGCGCCTGCGATCTCGCGATGATCCCGTCGATCGAGTTCGCACGGGGCTCCGGTTGGGATCCTGTGCCCGGCGTGTGCATCGCGAGCGACGGGCCGGCCCGCTCCGTCATGCTCTTCTCACGAGTCGAGCCGGAGCGGCTGACTTCGGTGGCTCTTGACCCGGCGAGCCGCACGTCGGTCGCGCTGCTGACGATCCTGCTGCGCGAGCGCTGGCACGCCGAGCCGGCGCTTTCGGAAGACGGCGGGCCGCTCGAGGAGGTCCTTGGCCGGCACGACGCCGCCCTCGTCATCGGCGACCGCGCCCTGTTCGCCGCTCCCCCGTCCGGAACGATCGTCGTGGATCTGGGCGCCGAATGGGCCGCCCTGACCGGCCTGCCCTTCGTGTTCGCCTTCTGGGCGGGGCGCACGCGCTCCACCGTCGCGCCGGCCGCGCCGATCCTCCAGCGATCCGCCCGCGCCGGAGCGCGCCACCTCGACGACATCGCCGCCTCGTGGACGTGGGAGGGCCGCCCCCGGCCCGACATCGCGCTCCCCTACCTGCGCGACGCCATGCGCTACCGCTGGGACCAGCGGGCCCGCGACGGCCTGCTGCGCTTCTACCTGCTCGCCGCCCGTCATCGTCTGATCGACGAGGTGCCCGATCCGGCGGCGGCCCTGGAGCCGGCCCTGGACGAGGTCGCGGGATGAGCGCCGCCCTGGCCCCGATCGAGCGGCGCGTCCTGAGCGGCGGGCGGATCAGCCCCGGCGACGCGCTGGTGCTGCTGGAGACCGCCGACCTGCCGACCCTTTCGGCCCTCGCCGACAGTGTGCGCTGGCGGCTGCATCCGGAGCCGTCGGTCACGTACATCATCGACCGGAACATCAATTACACGAACGCCTGCAATGCCTTCTGCAACTTCTGCGCGTTCTACCGCGCCCCGAAGCACGACGAGGTCTACGTCCTGTCGTGGGAAACCATTGCGGAGAAGATCCGCGAGGTCCGTGCGGTGGGAGGCGAGCAGATTCTTCTGCAGGGGGGACACAACCCCGACCTGCGGATCGACTATTACGAGGACCTGTTCCGGAAGATCAAGGCCGAGTTTCCGAGTCTGTGGATCCACGGCCTCTCGCCGCCGGAGGTAATGCACATCGTGAAGTCCTCGCGGATCACTCTGTCCGACACCATCGCGCGTCTGCGCGCCGCCGGGCTGGACTCGATTCCGGGGGGTGGAGCCGAGATCCTGGTCGACACCGTGCGCCGGCGCCTGGCCCGCAACAAGTGCACCGCCGGCGAGTGGCTGGGGGTCATGGAAGAAGCGCACCGGCAGGGGCTGCCGACTACGGCCACGATGATGTTCGGCCACATCGAATCCCGGGCGGAGCGCGTGCAGCACCTGCAGGCGCTGCGCGATCTGCAGGACCGCACCGGGGGCTTCACGGCGTTCATCTGCTGGACCTTCCAGCCTGGGAACACGGAGCTCGGCGAGAACGGCGTCGGCGAGGTCGGCTCGGTCGAGTATCTGCGGACGCTGGCCGTGAGCCGGGTCTTTCTCGATAACATCCCGAACGTGCAGGCTTCCTGGGTGACCCAGGGGCCGCGGATCGGGCAGGCGTCGCTCCGCTTCGGCGTGAACGACATGGGGAGCACGATGTTCGAGGAGAATGTCGTATCGGCGGCGGGCACGACCTACTCGATGAACGAGGCGGACATCGCGCGGGCGATCCGGGAGGCGGGGTTCACTCCGCTGCGACGCACCATGCGCTACGAAGTTCTGGGGGCTCCGCTGCACGCGTGAGCACCGGGGGGGCGCGGCGTTCCGGGGCCGATCGGCGCGTGCGGGACCTGGTGGAATCCCACCAGGGCGGCGTCGCCGCGATCGCCCGCGAGTACACGACCTTCGGGATCCCCTTCGAGGATCTGCTGTCCGAGGGCAACGTCGGACTGATCGAGGCCGCCTGCCGCTTCGAGCCGGAGCGGGGCGTGCAATTCCTGACCTACGCCTCGTGGTGGATCCGCAAGCGGATCCTGAATCTCATCGCGAGGCAAAAGACGCTCGTCCGTCTCCCGCGCCATGTCATGCGCCGCCTGCGCGTTCTGCGTCTGGCCGAGGCGGCGCTCTCCCAGCGATTGGGCCGCCACCCCTCGCTCGAGGAATTGGCCGTGGAGGCCGGTCTTCCCGTCCCCGAGATCGAAGCGCTGATCGCGAGCGCCCCTCGGGAACAGCCCCTCGAAGGCTCCCCCGATGACGACCGCAGCCCGGTGATCGCGCTCGTGCCCGATCCGCACTCGGAGATCCCGTCGAACGGGATCCTCGCGACGGATGTCGAGGAATGGATCGCGGGTGTCCTCGCCTCGCTGCCGGAGCGGGAGCGGACCGTGCTGCAACGCCGCTATGGCTTCGACGACGAGCCCCCCGAAACGCTCCAGAAGATCGGCGATCGGCTCGGGCTCACGAGGGAGCGGGTGCGCCAGATCGAGGCGCGGGCCCTCGACCGGGTGCGCCGGGCGATCGAGCACTCGGTCCGCGGTCCCGTCCTGCCATGAGCGGGTCCGGCGGCATGCTCGTTCCGGCACTGCTGATCGCGATCGGAATCCTCGTGCTGGCCGCCATCGTCGCCGGCGCCATGGCGCTCGGTCGGATCACTGGGCGGCTGGAGTGCATCGAGAGGCGCCCGGATCCAGTCATTCCTCCGTACCCTCCTCCGCCCGATCTGGGCCCGCTCCAGTCACAAGTCACCGCGATCGCGGAGAAAGTCACACGCGTTCTCGAGGTCAGCCGGCGTCTCGAAAGTCTTCCGGATCTCCTCAAGCCGCCGAAGATCCGTGGCGGGATCGGCGAGTCGCTGCTCTCGAACCTGCTCGAGCAGATTCTTCCACCCGCGCACTTCGAGACCCAGTACCGCCTCGGCACGGGCGCGGTCGTGGACGCGGTCGTCAAGCTGGGGGACCACCTCCTGCCGATCGACTCGAAATTCCCTCTCGAGAGCTTCGACCGGATTCAGAAGGCCGAAAACGATGAGGTGCGCTCTCGCGCCCGCCGCGAGTTCGTGCAGCAGGTCCGCACGCACATGGACGCCGTGGCGCGCTACATCGCTCCCGCCCAGGGCACGCTCGACCTCGCCCTCATGTACATCCCCGCCGAGGCGGTCTACTACGAGACGATCGTGCGCGACCTGGGATCGTCCGAGGGCACGCCTCCGGAGCTCTTCGAGCATGCGATCCAGAAAAAGGTCATCCCCGTCTCGCCGAACACCCTCTACGCCCACCTGCAGGTGATTCTGCTCGGCCTGCGCGGGTTTCGCGTGAACGAGGATGCCAGGCGGATCATGGCCGGCATCGGCCAGATTCGGATTGAGACCCGGAAACTCCAGGAGCCACTCGACACGCTCGGAAAACATCTCGCGAACGCCGGCAGGCAGCAGGAATCCGTCGCTCGCCAGGTCGCGACACTCGGGTCGGCGCTGGACGGCCTGCTCGACCGCCCCGCCGGACCGGGCACGACTGAAAAGTAATCACGGCGGGCCCTGGCGGGCCCGCCGGAGTGTTTCAGTTCAGCGCGTGGCGCCTGCCGGCGTGGCGCTCGCGCGCGGACCCGGCCCCTGCTTCGGCGAGAGGTAGTCCGCGAACAGCCGTCCCCACTCGGTGTCGCGCTTCCAGGTCTCGAAGGTGCGCCGGTCCTTGACGGGCCAGCGGTAGTAGTCGTGGTACGCCTCGCTGCCGAAGATGAACAGATTCACCAGCGGCGTGTGGAAGAACAGCCACTGGAGCTTGCGCAGCGGCGAGAACCAGAGCAGGTCGCCGACCAGCGACGCGCCGTTGTCGCCGACCTTGAAGCCCCAGGACTCGCGGCTCACGTCCATGCCCACGACTTCGATGTCGCGCGGATCGCCGACGCCCAGCCCGTCCTCGTGCGCCACGCGGATGTACTCGAGCGACATCGGGTCGAAGCCCATCATCTTGGCCGCCACCGCGTCGATCGCCGTCTGGTCGGCCGAGGCGAGCAGGACGTTCTTGATGACGGGATGCATCGTGCGCGGCCCGGGGCCGTTGCCGGCCGTCGTGCCGTCCATCACCGCGAAGACGCCGGGATGGATCTCCTTCTGGATCGCCAGCAGGTCCACGAGGGTCCGGTGGATCCACGAATGCGTGTAGTGGCGGTGAGTGTGCAGCAGCCCGCCGAAGGCGTTTTTCATCGCGCCGGTCGTGGTGGTGTAGATGTGGCACTTCACCGTCGGCAGGTGGACGATGTTCTTGCCGGCGAAGTAGTCGGGGATGTGGATCCCCTCCGGGAAGATGCGATCCAGCACGTGCATCTTCGCCTTCGGCTGTATGCGGACCCACTTCATATCCTCTTCGCGGAAGTTGTAGAGCACCGGCACGCCGTAGCGCCCCAGGATCGGCAGATAGCCGTTCAGGTCCTCGCCCTTGAACGCGTCGGTCACGACGGTCTTGTTCTGTACGCAGGCCAGGCGCTCGAACCCGTTCGCCCGCAGAGCCCGGATCGTGCCCTCGAGCTGCCAGGGAGTCGTGTTCGCGCCGGGGAACGGGAAATGCCACGAGATGTTGTCTTTCAGGATGGTCGTGGCGCGGGGATCCAGCGCCTGCTTCATGCCGGCCAGATCGCACAGGCGCTCGAACGATTCGAGCACCGAGTTCGGTTCGACCTTGAGCACGGCAACCTTGCTGCGGGCCATTCAGTGTCTCCTGTGGTGCTTCGGGATCAGGGAATTGCGCCGGGCAAACATACAGCGCGGCGCCGATTCTGCACGCGGGGCGCCGAAATCGCCACGGGCGGCGGGGGTCAGAGGGGTCTGCGGATGACCGCGAGCGTCAGGTCGTCGGCGGCGGGCCGCCCGCCGGTCCAGCCGGCGATCCTGGTCAGCGCCCCTGCAACGACTCCTTCGGAGGGGAGCGAGCGGGACTCCGCCAGCAGGGCCCCCAGCCGAGCCTCGCCGAACTCCTCCTGGGCGTCGTTCTGCGCCTCGACCAGACCGTCGCTGAAGATCGCCAGCAGATCCCCCTTTTCGAGGGTGAGCTGCTCCTCCCGGTAGCCCCGCCCCGGCACGAGCCCCAGCGGCAGACCGCTGGCCTCCAGACGCTCGACGCCGCCCGCGGCGCGCACGAGCAGCGGCGGATTGTGGCCCGCGTTGCACCAGGCGACGGCGCCGCTCATCGGGTTGCAGTCGGCCCAGACCAGAGAGACGAAGCGATTCGAGGGGGCGCGCGCGGCGACGGCGCGGTCGAGCCGGTCCATGGCCGTCTCGATCGGCAGCGGCTCGTCGATGAGCAGCTGCACCTTCGCCTGCAGGCGGCTCATGAGGAGCGCCGCCGGCATCCCCTTGCCCGAGACATCGCCCAGCACGATCGTGACGCGCCCGTCCTCGCGCGTGAAGAACTCGTAGTAGTCGCCGCCGACCGCGTGGCACGGGATGCTCTCCGCCGCGAGATCGAGCCCGGTCTGCTCCGGCAGCGACCCGCCCAGCAGCATGCGCTGGATCTCCGCAGCCTGCGCGAGATCGCGCGACATGAGCCGCTCGGCCGCCTCGACCTCGGCGAGACGCTCGTGCTCGATCCGGATCGCCGCCACGTTCGCCATGACGGTGAGCAGGTTCAGGTCCTCGCGGGTGAAGGGCCGGGCGAACATCGGCGAGTCCACGTAGAGCAGGCCGATGACCCGCTCGTCGGTCTGGAGCGGCGCCGCCATGATCGTTCGCACGTTCGAGGCGATGATGCTCTCGCGATTGCGGAACATTTCATCGCTGGCCGCATCGCGGACGAGCAGCGAGGCGCGCTCGTTCAGCACATGGTCCCGGACCGCGCGGCTGATCCGGAACCCCTGTCCGCGAAGCGCGCGCGGCTGCAGATCGTCCCCCTCGATCGTCAGGAGCACGCCGCGGTCGGCGCCCACCGCCGAGATGGCGAGATCGAGGATCAGGGGAAACAGCTCCTCCAGCGGGCGCCGGCCGGCCAGCTCGCGTCCGGCGCGGATCAGCGCCGCCACGAACGGATCCGCCGATGGAATGCTCCCCTCGCCCGTCACCCCCGGCGCCTTGCTGGCCTGGGCGCTGATCCTTCGCGGCGTGCTGGGGTCGAGCAGAACGCCTTCCAGGCTCGTCATCATGGTGCCCGGCGCGCCGAGGATCGGGCCGCCCTCCGCGTGGAACTCGACGGCGGGCCGCGCCGGCGCCTTGTCGGGGTCGAAGATCAGGCTGAGATGACCCGCGGCGATGCGGTCGCCGGGGCGCAGGCGTCGGCGCTCGGTGACGGGGGTGCCGCCGACGCGCGTGCCGTTCTTCGAGCCCAGGTCCTCGACCGCCCAGCCGTCCCCTTCCTTCGCGATCGTCAGGTGCTTGCGGGACAGGCTCGCGTCGTCGGGAAACGAGAGATCGCACTCGCGGGCGCGCCCCACGACCATCGGGGACTTGTCGAGCCGCACCGTCTCGGTGCGGCCGTCGGCCGACAGGACGCGCAGGGTCGAAGTCTCAGCGCTCACGGAGATCCTCTGAGGCCGCCGCTCTGTCTCAGGAGCGCCGGCGCGAGCCGCGGCGCGCGGGGCTCGCGGAGCCTTCGACCTTGAAGCCGGCGCGCAGCGTCACCTGATACTCGGCGACCTTGCCGTTTTCGATCCGGCCGCGCAGGTCGTCCACCTCGAACCAGGACAGCCCGCGAAGCGTCTTCCCCGCATCCGCCACGGCGCTGCCGACGGCATGGGCGAACGAGCGGCGCGACGTACCGACGAGCGTGATCAGCTTCCAGGTGCCGGGCATGAGGGACCCCCTCGACTCAGAGCTTCCGGTAATGCGGTCCGCCGCCCCCCTCGGGCGTCGTCCACGTGATGATCTGATACGGATCGGCGATGTCGCATGTCTTGCAGTGCACGCAGTTCGAGAAGTTGATTTGAAGCCGCTCCCCCCCGCGCTCCGCGTCGGGGACCATCTCATACACCGCCGCGGGACAGAAGAACCGGCACGGGTTGCCGTACTCGGCGGCGCAGCGGGTGCGGCAGATCTCCGTGTCGGCGACCAGCAGGTGCGCCGGCTGGTTCTCGTCATGCTTCGTCCCGGAATGATACACGTCGGTCACCCGGTCGAAGGTCAGCTTTCCGTCGAAGGCTCCGCGCACCGGGACGGGATGCCCGCCGGGGTACTCCGTGATGCGGCGCTTCATCTGGTAATCCGCGTGCCCGGCGTAGCGTTGCCGCACGCCGCGGCCTCCCGTGACCAGCTGCAGTCCGTAGTGCAGGCTCCCCGCGAACAGGCCGCTCTGATACGCCTGCCGGAAGTTGCGCGAGGCATACATCTCGCGTCCCACGGCCCCCGAGTCGATCGCCTTCGCGTACGGTTCGAGCGCCGCCGCTCCGGTGTCCCCCGCGGCGATCGCGGCCGCCGCCGTCTCCGCCGCGAGCATGCCCGAGCGCATCGCGAGGTGGATTCCCTTCAGCCGCGGCACGTTCACGAGACCGGCCGCGTCGCCCGCGATGAGCGCGCCGGCCGTGGCCACGCGCGGGATCGCCCAGTAGCCTCCCTCGGGGATCGCCTTCGCGCCGTAGGAGACGATCTCGCCACCTTCGAGCCGCGACTTCACGAACGGGTGGGTCTTGAATTTCTGGAACAGGGCGTGCGGGTCGAGCCAGGGATCGGGCGCGTCGAGCCCCGCGACGAGACCGATTGACCAGAGCCCGTCTCCCATGTCGTAGAGAAAGCCGCCTCCGAACGTGCGCGAGTCGAGCGGGAACCCGAGCGTGTGATACACGCTGCCCGCCGGCACGCGGCCTTCCGGGATCTTCCAGACCTCCTTGACGCCGGTCGCGTAGATCTGCGGATTGCATCCCGCGTCGAGGCCGAGCTTCGCCAGGAGCTGCTTCGTCAGGTTGCCCCGCGCGCCGTCGCAGAGGATCGTCACGCCTGCGCGGATGTCCACGCCCGGCTCGTAGTTCGGCCGCTTCTGCCCGTGCTTGTCGATCCCCTTGTCGCCGGTACGGACGCCGACGACGCGATCCTCCTCGAAGAGCAGCGCCGCCGCCGGAAACCCGCAGAACATGTCCACGCCGGCTTTCGCGGCGACGTCGCCGAGCCAGCGGTTGAGATCGTTGAGCGAAACGATCAGGCCGCCCGTGTGGTGCAGCGACGGCGGCACCCACGGGAGGCGCCAGTGCCCCGTCTTCGTGAAATACAGCATCCCCTCGGTACGCACCGGCCCGGCGATCGGCGCGCCCTGGGCCTCGAAGTCCGGCACCAGATCGCGCAGCGCCGAGGGATCCAGCACCGCGCCGGAGATCGCGTGATCGCCGATCTCGGCCGATTTCTCCACGAGCGCGACGGCTGCTTCGCGGCCGGAGGATTTGAGCAACCGGCTGAGGTGGATCGCCGCCGCGAGACCGGCCGGTCCGCCCCCGACGATGAGAACGTCGAGCTCGAGCGTTTCGCGGTCGGCGCTCACGGGCGCTGGAAGCTCGGCTGGCCGAGCGCCGCAGGCTCGGCCCCTTCGACCGGCCTGGCGAAGGGGTCGGCCAGCCCCGCGAGAAGCGGCTGGCGACGCACTCCGCGGCTCTGCACCAGAATCTTGAAGGTCCGGCCCATCCCCGAAGGATGCATGAGCATCATCAGCGACAGCCGCTTGCGGATCGCCGCCGGATCCATCGAGGCCGCGAGCTGCACGATGCGATCGGCCAGGCCGAGCGCCACGAGAAACCGGTCCTGCGTCGTGAAGCCCTCCGTCACGAGCCCCTGCGCCGCGCCGGCATCCTCCAGCGCGCTGAAGTTCACGTGGGCCGTCAGGTCCTGGCGCCCGACCTGCTCGAAGATCTCCTCGTTCGTGCGGTGTTCCGAATACGCCAGCAGCGTCCCCGAGGGACGCAGCTCGGGCGCGTAGAGCTCGGCAGCGGGCCAGCCGTAGTCGACGATCAGGTGATAGCCATCGCCGATCCAGGACGCGATCTCGGATGCCGCCGCCGCCGCTTCGAGACCCAGCTCCGCGGTAACTCCGTCGGCGGGAGCGGCGCCCCATCGCGCCGCCTCGACCCGCAGGCGCTCTTCGGCGGGCTGCCAGGCCGGGACCAGGCGCTCGTCCCCCGTGGCGACGAACAGCTCCTCGAGCGTCTCACCCGAGCGCCGGACGACCCGCACGGGCAGCGCATCGAAATACTCGTTCGAGTACACGACGCCGGTGAGCGGTCCGGGAGCCAGCCGCCGCGCCTCCTCGAGAGAGGCGGCCTGCGTCAGCCGGCAGCCCACGGGCGCATGACGCTCGAAGAGGCGACGCTGCGACGCGCGCCTCTCCGACGAGGCCTCGACGAGAAGCACCGTCAGGTCGGCGAGCTCGGGCGGCAGACGGCGCACCACGTCGAGCGCCAGGCTTCCATTGCCGGCGCCCAGTTCCACGATCGTGCGCGGTCCCGGCCCGATGCGCGCGAGCATCTCCGCGATCTGAACTCCAAGGCACTCGCCGAACGCGGCGGAGATCTCGGGCGACGTGATGAAGTCGCCGTTGCGGCCCGTGCGCTCCGGGCCCGCGGTGTAGTAGCCATGCGCGGGATCGGTCAGGGCGACGCGCATGAACCGGTCGAAGCGCAGAGGCCCCCTGCTTCCGGCCCACTCCATGATCCGCCGCGCGAGGGGCTCGGGGGAACCCCCGCCCTCCGGCGGAGCGTTCGTCACCGCGGCGCCCCGGTGGTCTGCAGCACAGGCAGGGCCGGTTCGCTCTGCGACGAGCGGCGGGCCGCCGACGGTGTGCCGTCCTTGATCATCTGCTGGATCCTGCGGATCCCATAGATGAGCGCCTCGGGACGGGGCGGGCAGCCGGGCAGATAGACATCGACGGGGATGATCTCGTCGACGCCCTGCACCGTCGGATAGGAGTTGAACATGCCGCCCGATGAGGCGCACGCGCCCATCGCAATGACCCACTTGGGCTCCGGCATCTGGTCGTAGATCCGCTTCACGGCCGGGGCCATCTTCTTGGAGACGGTCCCGGCGACGATCATCAGATCCGCCTGGCGGGGCGAGAAGCGCAGTGCTTCGGAGCCAAACCGTGCGACGTCGAACTTCGGCCCGACCGTCGCCATCAGCTCGATGGCGCAGCAGGCGAGCCCCATCGGCATCGGCCAGAGGGAATTCGCCCGGGACCAGTTCACGACGCTGTCGAGGCGGGTCGTCAGCGCGAGATCTTCGCCGCGCGTCCCCGTGGTCCCGGTCTTCACGACATCGAATATACATCACCCCTCTCTCCTCCGGCCCGGACCGAAGCACTTCCTGCCGTGCGGCAGGCGATGGCAGAATGCGGGCCGGAGGCGCTCGGTGTCCGAACGGAAGTACCGTCATCAGGGGTACATGGACAGCGACCGGCAGAAGCGCGACGACAAGCCGCGCCAGGACCGGCCGCAGCAGCCGCGCCCGCCGTCCGACATGCCCCGCCCGGGCCGCGGCATGGAGCGCTCGGCAAGCGAGGTCTACCGCTGCTCGGGCTGCGGCACGCCTCTTCTGCCCGGACTCGCCGTGACACCGGAAGCGCTGTGCCTCTCCTGCATGACGCCCCTGCACTGCTGCCGCAACTGCAACTACTTCGATACGTCCTCGCGATTCGAGTGCCGGCAGGCGATCCCCGCGCCGATGCCCAGCAAGACCGCCGGCAACGACTGCGTGTTCTTCCAGATGCGCGCGGTGCTTGATGCGACGGGGCGCAGATCGGCGCAGGGCGGCGGCGGGCCGCAGGATCCCAAGAAAGCGTTCGACGCGCTCTTCAAGAAGTAGACCTGCGAGCCTGCAGTCAGGACCGAGCCCGCGATGGAGCGGACCGGTCTTCGTCCGGCTGGTGAATCGGAACGCCGACGCGGGCGCGGGCCCAGCGGCCGGTCACGAAGAGCGCGGAGAGAATGATCGCTCGCAGAATGCACGAGACGGCGATCGTGATGGCGATGCCGTTCAGACCGAAGCCCAGCGGGCCGGCGAGGGCCGCGGCGAGCACCGGGCGCAGCGCGCCGAAGACGAGGTGGATCGTCATCGGGGGCAGCGTGTCGCCGGCGCCGGCAAAGGCGAGGCTCAGCACCCCTTCGATGCCGGTGGCGATCTGACAGAGACCCAGGATCCGCATGTAGGGCACACCGGCCGCCAGAACACCTGCGTCGGATGAGAAGACCGTGATGAGCATCGCCGGGATCGTGAGCATGGCAAGCATGACGACCGCGCCGCCTGTCGCCATGCAGGCCGCCGCCAGGCGCGCGCAGCGGGCGGCGCGCTTCGGCAGGCCGGCGCCCAGGTTCTGACCGACGAGGGTCGCCGCGGCGACCCCGAAGCCGTCGGCGCCCAGATACGTCACCGATTCGATCCGGTTGCCGATCCCGATGACAGCGATCGCCGCCGCACCGAACGGCGCGGCGAGGCGGGCGAAGATCATGTAGTTCACCGAGAAGAGAATGCCGACGATCGACATCGGCACGCCGATCCGGATCTGCTCGAGCAGCACGGGCCGGTCCGGCCGGCCGAGCGAGGCGCGATCGAACGGGAACGAGGGATGGCCCATGAAGGCGAGGCGCACGAACGCCGCCGCGGCCCCCACGTGGCAGATCAGCGTGGCGATCGCGGCGCCCGGCACTCCCAGGGGCGGCAGGCCGGCCCAGCCGTAAATCAGGAACGGCGCCAGAAGGACGTTGGCGATGAGCGCCGACGCGGTGATCCACATCGGCGTGCGGGTATCGCCGGCGGCGCGCAGGCAGGCAGACGACGCGACCTCGAGGAACAGCAGCGGTGCCCCGAGAGCGGAAATGAGCAGATAGGCCGAACCGGCCTGAGCAACGTCCTCCGTCGTCGCGAGCAGCCGGAAGAGCGGCGCCGACAGAAAGATCCCCGCCACGGCGATGCTGCTCCCGATGGAGACCGCCAGGATCCACGACTGCGAAGCGGCGCGCGCCGCCCTCGGCCGGTCCCCCGCCCCCACGGCGCGTGCCACCTGGGCGGTGACTCCCACCGCCACCAGGTGGGCCAGCGACTGGACCACCCAGAGGGTGAAGATGCTCGAGGAGATCGCCGCCGTCGCCGCGGCACCCAGCCGCCCCACCCACATCAGATCGGCGACGTGGAACAGGGTGTGGAGGGACTCCGAAAGGACCACCGGCCAGGCCAGCCGGAAGACCTCGCGAGAGACCGGAGGGAGGGCGGCCTCGGGCATAGGGGCCGGATTCTAGGCCCCGGGCGGCCCCCGGAGGGGGTCTTGACGCCCCCCCCGACCCCCCGTAAATTCAGGCCTCTTTAAATCCCGATAGACAGTCTGGGGAGCCTGACTATCGACTTTCCGATCGGGGGGTCGGTGCTAGGGAGAAGTGCATGAGGCTGCCAATCACCCGGAAATCGGAGCCGGCCCGGCTGCCGGCGATTCTCGCCGCGATGGTGGTGCTGACGGCCACGCCGGCCCTCGCGGCGTTCCCCGCGAGCTGGAACCACTACGAAGAGATCACGATCGAGTTCGGCCAGCCCGTTCCGCAGAACTTCGCGGTGGGGGTCACGGCGAACACGGCGGCTCTCTTCTCCTCCGGGCAGATGCTCGCGAACGGGGGCGATCTGCTGATCGCCTGGGATTCGACCGGCACCGGCAACTGGGTCGAGATCGAACATCACGTACGGCCGAAGACCAACACGACGATCTCCACGTCGCCGACGACCCAGCTATGGTTCCGCGTTCAGGAGCCGGCCGGCATCTCGACGTACCCGCATGTCGGCCGCTATCGCCTGTACAGCGCTTTTCCGGGCGCCGTCCTCTCCGCGCGCCTGCGCAACTGCCGCAACGTCTATCGCTTCTGCGACGACTTTGTCGGCGGCGGCGTCAATCCGTTGTTCTGGTACACGCATCCGAACTACGCGTCGGCGTTCAGCGTCTCGGGCGGCATCCTGCACATCAACGGCAACAACTTTCCCCCGAATCCCGCGAACCAGTGGTTCGGCCCGCCGGTCCGCATGACGACCCAGAACAACTCCGGCACGCCGATCTTCCAGGTCGGCTACGTCAATCCGTTCATCATGGAAACGCGCTTCCGCTCCTACAACCTGGCGAACGACGTCCGGCCGGTCACGGTTCTCGAAAGCCTCCCGCCGAATCAGAGCGACCTCGACGAGTACCCCGTATTCGTCGCCGAGAGCACGGCGAAGGGCGGCGGCGCGCTCGCTGCGGACAACATCCGCCTCGGGCGGGTGCTCAACGCCGCCGGCGACCCGCTCGCGAACAGCGGCTTCGTGCCGTCGCTGCTCACCTGGTACGACGCCAAGCTGACCGCGAACGTCCTGAGCCTGACACCCGGCCAGGAAAATGTCCTCATGTCGATCTACATGGACGATGTCTTCCTCGACGACTCCACGGATGCCACGATCAATCCGTTCAACCAGACGCGCACCTCGGGAACGGTCGGCATCACGGTGGATCCCGGCACCGAGGGCGACATCGACTGGACCCTCGTCCGCGACTTCGTCACCAATCAGCCGGCGCCGATGATCGATCCGAAGATCACCCTCTTCGCGCGGCCGAAGCCCGGCGGCACCGAGGTCTACTGGACCCACACGTCGGCGGCGGGAATCACCTTCGACGTGCTGCGCGGCCAGCTCTCGAATCTCTCCGAGGCCGGCGGCGTCGTGAGCCTGGGCTCGACCTCCTGCACCGAGAACGACTCGGTCGACACCACCACCAATCCCGCGAACCTCGACGGCTCCATGCCTCCGGCGGGCGACGGCTGGTACTACCTGGTGCGCGGCAAGACGCCGGGCGGCGGCGCGGGCCTCTACGGCTTTTCGACGAAGTTGTCGCAGCGCCTCGACAACAGCGGTCCCGGGTGTCCCATCTGACGCGGGCCGCTTCGGTCTGAGTTCACGCCCCCGGCGCCGGCGACGGTCCCGGGGGCGTTCTGCGTACGGACCGCTCCGGGCGGAGCGCTTTCCGCCCCGGCGCGGCGGTGTTCCTCGATGCGTTCGCCGCGCCGGATAGAATGAGGCGGCATGCAAAACCGGCGGGTCGTCGTGACCGGCTGCGGCGCGATGAGCCCCAACGGGCTGGGCCGCGAGATCTTCTGGAAGAACACGCGGGCCGGCGTTTCCGGGATCCGCCGGATCGGCGTGTTCGACCCCTCCCCCTTCGCGACGAAGATCGCGGGCGAGATCGTCGGGTTCGAGCCGGAGCGCTACCTCGGCGTGAAGGACCGCCCGCACGTGTCGCGCGCGGTGCCGCTCGCCATCGCCGCCTCGATCGAGGCGCTCGAAGATGCGGGCCTCGACACCGGCACCATGGATCTCGAGCAGCGCCGGAGATTCGGGGTTCTGCTGGGCACCGGCGGCGGCGGGCTCGAATTCACGGAGCGCATGTACGGGCTCTGGTATCACGGCGAGGAGAAGAAGGCGAGCGTGTACACGATCCCCTCCTCGACGCACGGCACGCTGTCCTCCGAGATCGCCATGAAGTTCGCCCTGCGCGGGCCGAGCCACGTCGTCTCGACGGGGTGCACGTCATCGACCGATGCCATCGGGTACGCCGCGCTTTCGATCCGCACCGGGCGCGCCGACCGCTTTCTCACGGGCGGGGTGGACGCCCCGATCGCACCGGGAATCCTTGCCGCCTTCTGCGTGATGCGGGTGCTGACTCCGTCCTGGAATCACGAGCCCGCGCGCGGGTCGCGTCCGTTCTCGAAGGACCGCGACGGTTTCGTTCCCGGCGAAGGCTCGTGGATGCTCGTGCTCGAGGAGCGCGAAGCGGCGCTGGCCCGCGGAGCGCGCATCTACGCGGAGTGGACCGGCTGGGGATCCACCTGCGAGGCATTTCACCGCGTCCGTCTGGACGAGTCGGGCGAGGAGCCGGCGCGGGCGATGACGCTGGCTCTCGATGAGGCGCAGCTGACGCCGGCCGACATCGACTATGTCGCGTTTCACGGCACGAGCACCGAGATGAACGACCGCATCGAGACCCGGGCGGTGCGCCGCGCCTTCGGCGCCGCCGCCGACAGGGTCGCCGGCTCGTCGCTCAAGTCCATGATCGGACACCCGCAGGGGGCCTCGGGCGCCGCGGGCGTCGTGGCATCGCTGATGGCGATGCGCGACGGCGTTCTGCCTCCCACGATCAACCGCGAAGTCCCCGACCCGGAGTGCGACCTCGACTGCGTTCCCAATGCGGCGCGGGCGGCCCGCGTGGACGCCGTGCTCTGCAACTGCATAGGGTTCGGCTCGAAGAACTCCGCGCTCGTCTTCGTCCGGGCATGAGCACGCTCGCCCGGTTCCGGCTCGTGCCGCCGCGGCGCAACGACCCGGAGCTGATGGACGGATCCGATCAGACCGCCGAGGAGATGGCGGCGGCGCTGCGCGACATCCGGGCGGTCAACCGCTGGCTCGGTGGGTTCTCGGGGATCGTCCGTCCGCTGGCTGCGCTGGCCCGGGAGCGCCACTGGCGCGACCTCAGCCTGCTCGACATCGGCACCGGCTCCGCCGACATCCCGCGCCGCGTGCTGGCCGAAGCGACTTCGCAGACCGGGGTGACGCGCGCGGCCGGCGTCGATCTGCACCCGATCATCACCCGTATCGCCCGGGCCGAGGGAGACGGCGTCTCGGTGCTGCGAGCCGACGGCTTCCGGCTGCCGTTCCGCGACGGGGCGTTCGACATCGTCACGGCCTCGATGTTCCTGCATCACTTCGAAGAGACGCCTGCGGCGGCGCTCGTAAGGGAGTTCGCGCGGGTCGCCCGGCGCTGCGTGCTCGTGAACGACCTGCAGCGTCACCGGGTGCCGTGGCTGGTGATCCACGCTCTGGGAGCCGTCGGAGGCGCCTCCCGCATGTTCCGCCACGACGCCCCGCTCTCGGTGCTGCGCGGCTTCACTGCCGAGGAGCTGCTGCACATCGGCCGGGCGACCGGTGTGCCCGCGGCGTCGGTCTCCGTGGTGCGTCAGGCCCCGTGGAGACTCGTCCTGCGGCTCGACCGGGAGGCGGCGTGAGCCGCCGCTACGACGTCGTCGTCGCGGGAGCTGGGCCCGCCGGCTCGGTCGCGGCGCTGGCGCTGGCCCGCGCCGGCGCCCGGGTGGCGCTCATCGAGAAGGGCCGCTTCCCGCGGGACAAGTTGTGCGGCGGCTTTCTCAGCGGTGAAGCGGCGGCGCTGCTCGCACGCCTCGGTCTCGAGGCCCGATTCCCCGTGCGGAGCCGCGCCGTGATCGACCGGCTCGCCGTGACGGCTCCGCGCGGCATCCAGGCCGAGACGCCACTCCCCGGCGATGGGCCCGCGTGGGGGATCGCCCGGCGGGTTCTCGACGAAGCGCTCGCATCGGCGGCAGCGGAGGCCGGAGTCGAGCTGATCACCGAAACGATCGTTGCGTCGGTCGAGCAGGCGTCGCGCTCGGAAGAAGGGCCGCTCACCGTAGTCTGCCGGCCGCACGGCGGCTCCGGCTCCGGCGAGCGCCTGCGCGCCGCTCATGCCGTCGCCGCCGATGGCAGGGACCGCGGCCTCGCGCGCCGCTTCGGCCCCGGCTCCACCGCTCCCGGCGCCCGCGCCGCGGGCGCGGCGCGGCGTCCTTTCGGGATTCAGGCCTTCTTCGAGGCGCCCGCAACCTCGCCGCGCACGGTGGAGGTGCATTTCGCCGCATTCGGCTACCTCGGCCTGCAGCCGGTGGGCGACGGGCTCGTCACCGCATGCGCCCTCGTGCACCCCGAAGCCGATGGAACGGCGCGCACCCCCGATGCATTGGTCGAGCGATTCAAAGCGGAGAGCGAAGCGATCGCCGGTCGCCTGCGCGGCGCGTTGCGCGTCTCCCCATGGCTCGCCGTCGGCGGTCTGCGATTCGGCGCGCGCGGCCCCCGTGCGGGCCCGATCCTCTGCGCCGGCGACGCCGCGGGGAGCATCGAGCCGTTCACCGGCGAGGGGATGTCGATCGCGATCGCGTCGGGGCTGCTGGCCGCGGGAGCGATCCTTGAGGCCCCCTGCGATCCCGCGTCGGTCTACGTGCGGCGCTGGAACGCCGCCTTTGCCGCGCGTCTGCGCGCCTGCCGGCTGCTGGCCGCGGCCTCGGCATGGCAGCCGCTGCAGCGCACAGGCCTGCGTGTTCTGGCCGCGCACCCGGCGTTCGCAGGCCGTCTCGTTGCCTGGACCCGCACGGCCGCGCCGGGTACCGGGGCCCCCGGGGCGCTCACGACGACTGTCTGAGCCAGCGCCAGATTTCCGGGACGGTCGGCCGCTTGCCGTACATCAGGAGCGCTGTCCGGAACATCCGCCCCGACATCCGCAGCGCCACAACGATCGCCCCAACGAGCAGCGCTCCAGAGAGCAGATACTCCCACCACGCGACGTGACCCAGCGCGGTGCGCATCATGATCGACACCGGCGCCGTCAGAGGGACGTAGGAGAGGATCCGCGCCGGCATGCCGTCCGGGGACGTCAGAAAAAGCGCGAAGAACATCCAGGGAATCGCCGCGCCGAGCGACCAGATCATGCCGAACTGCTGCGCCTCGCGCGCGTTCGTTCCCAGGGCGCCCGTCGCGGTGATCAGCGTGCCGAAGAGCGTGAAGCCGAGAAGAAACGCGGCCAGGCAGACTGCGACGAGCCCCGGACGCAGGGCGGCCCCGGCCACCAGGCTGACCGCGGGCACCACCGCCATCAGCAGCCAGATCGTGAGCTGCAGCAGACCGGCGGCCCCCAGACCGAGGAGTTTCCCGGCGAGCAGGGACTGCGCGTCGATCGACGAGAGCAGCACCTCGATGACCCGGTTCTCCTTCTCCTCGCTGACGCCTTCGAGCAGTTGCCCTGCGTTGATCATCAGCGAGAGCATGAGAAGCAGCGAGAACGCGATCGGCACGCCGATGGAGGCGAGAATGGTGGCCAGACTCCGCCGGCTCCACTCCCCCTCGCGGTTCTTCGACCACACCTCCGTCGACAGCGGCGCGAGGGTGCGGTCGATGAGCGCCGGGTCGACGTGGTCGGCGAGCAGGCTGCGCACGAGAAGGCCGCGCATGGCGCTTTCCCCGGTGAGCTTGTCGGACAGAAAGCTGCCGGAGGCGTCCCAGACGGTCGCCTTGCCGGTGGTCAGGTAGTCTGCAGGGATCACGTAGAGCGCCTTGACCTTCTCGGCATCGAGGGCGGCGCGGCCCGCCGCCTCGTCGGGGTACAGACGGAATCGCGCGCCGAGACCGCCGGCGGAGGGCAGGGTCTCCAGGTGGATGCCGAACTCCTCTGCCGCGCCGGCCGCCTCGGGGGGCAGCGACGGCTTCACTTCGCCCCCCTCGGGCAGCTTCACGAACCCGGCGAGATCCACGATGCCGATCGTTCCGCCCGGCTTCGCCGCCTCCTTGCTGATCAGAAACCCCGCGAGCGAGGCGATCGCGACGTACAGGAGGAGGAAGAACGGCATTCCGAACGTCGCGATCAGCCAGCCCTTGCGCTTGATCGTGCTGACGAATTCGCGGCGCGCGACGACGGCGGTCCGGCTCTTCATGCCTGCTCCGCCACGACGCGCAGAAAGATCTCCTCGAGCGAGGCCGTCTTCACCGTCTGCACGACGACTTCGCGCGCGGGGAAACGGGACTTGATCTCCTCCAGGCGCCCGTACAGCACGAGCCGGCCCTGGTGGATCATCGCGATCCGGTCGCAGAGCTGCTCGACCATGTCCATCTGGTGCGCGGACAGGATGACCGTGCGGCCACGGGCGCGCCGCTCCTGGATCATGTCCTTGACGACGCGCACGTTGACCGGATCGAGGCCGGCGAACGGCTCGTCGAGGATCACGAGCTCCGGGTCGTGCAGCAGCGTCGCGGCGATCTGCACCTTCTGCTGCATCCCCTTAGACAGGTCCTGGACCTTCCTGTCGGCCCAGGAGCCCAGATCCACGCGCTCCAGCGCCGCTCGCGCCGCCTGCTTCACCGCGGGCCCGCGCAGCCCCTTCAGCCGCCCGAAATAATCCAGGACATCCAGCACCTTCTGCCGCCGGTACAATCCGCGCTCTTCAGGCAGGTATCCGACGCGGTCGCTGTCGGCGTCGGTCGAAGACCGCCCCAGGATCGTGACCGACCCGGTGTCGGGGCGCAGGATGTCCATCGCCATCCTGATGAACGTCGTCTTGCCCGCGCCGTTCGGCCCCAGCAGCCCGAAGACCTCGCCGGGATGCACCTCGAACGAAATGTCCTGGACGGCGACCTTGCCGTCGAAGGCCTTGCGGACGTTCTGGCAGGACAGCGCCGGTGCCGTCCTCACGCCCGCGTCTGCGCGGCCACGCGCTTCCGGATGTCGGCGACCGAGTCCTCGATGATCGACTCGAGGACGTCGAGGTCGACGTCGGCCAGCCCGCGCAGGTAGAGACAGCCCTTTCCCGTCTTGTGCCGGCCGAGCTTCTTGAGCCGCGCCCCCTGACCCTGGCACCCGCCCATCAGATAGAGCGTCAGCTCGCTCCTGCGCGGAGCGAAGCCGATCAGGAACCACTCTCCTTCGTGACCGCTCGCGTACTTGTAGCGATACCGCCCGAAGCCGACCATGCCCGGGCCCCACATCTTCGGCGGCGCGCCCGCGGCCGTTTTCATGAGACGCACGAGCGTCCTGCAGTCCTTGCGGCGCTCCTCGTCCTCGATCCGCTCGAGGAACCCGGCGAGCGTGTGCTTCGTCTCTTTCGTCTTGAGCTGATAGCCGGGCATGGAGCGGTTCTCTCCCGTCGTGGCGTGCGTGGAAGCGTGAGTCTAGACCGGAACGCTGCGGCGCATCAGCACCGCGCCGGCGCGGCACCCCTCCCACTGCTCCGATCCGTGCAGGGAGACCGGGGCGGCGGCGCGCTCCGACGCCTCGAAGCCGGCGCGCGCGAAGAACTCCTGCGCGGTCGTCGTCAGCAGCCACACCTGCCGTGCCCCGAGCCGCGCTGCCTCCATCAGCGCTTCTTCGGTCAGGCGGCGTCCCAGGCCATGCCCGCGCGCGGAGCCGGCGACGGCGAGCGATCGCAGCAGGGCGTCCGCCCCGTACAGCTCGATCGCCACGCACCCGAGAGCCGGCTCGGATTCCGCGGCGGCGCGCACGATGAAGACCGAATGCCGCGCCGGGTCGAGGCTGGTCCACGGCAATGCGCCCTGCTCCAGCAGACGGAAGAGGGAGTCCCGGTCCGCCGGCGTCGCGCGCAGCAGGCGGGCCCCGTCCGGCAGACCCTTCCTCGCGCCTGCGAGCCCGCGATCGCGATACCACTCCATCTGGGCCAGAACGCCGTGAAGAATCTTGAGATCGCGCGGCTCCGGGTCGGCGCGGCCGAAGAGCCGGCGCAGCGTTCTGAAAATCCAGGGCGCCTGGTCGCCCACGAGAAACCGCGTCTCCGTCAGCGTGCGATGCAGGTGCTCATAGAAGCGCTCGAGACGCTCCGGGCCCGCGAGGCGGGAGCGCACTTCCCCTTCCCCGGCGGCGCCCCCCTGCCCCTCTCCGGAAGCGGACATCACGAAGACTTCGTACAGGCACAGCAGCACCGCCTGCGCGAGGTTGTACGAGGCGAACTCCTCGCTCGCCGGGATCGTGACGATCCACTGGCAGAGATCGAGCTGCTCCGACGAGAGCCCGTTGTCCTCGCGGCCGAAGACGATCGCGACGTCGTTTTCCGGCAGGAGCGGCATCAGCCGCGCCGCCGCTTCGCGCGCGCTGAGCGCCGGACGGCGGTACTTGCCGGTGCGCCGCGTGGTTCCGACTGCGAGCGAAGCCCCCTCGAGCGCGTCGGGGAGACTGGCGCAGATCCGCGCCCGCTGGAGGATCGGCCCCGCGTCGCGGGCCATCCAGAACGCCTCGTCGGTCAGCGCCTCGCGGGGCTGGACCAGGACCAGATCCCGGAAGCCCGTGTTCAGCATCGCGCGGGCGCACTGTCCGATGTTCCCCGCGTACTGCGGCTCCACCAGAACGACCCGCAGCGCGCCCGCTCCCGGCACCTCGCCGCCTCCGGCTCAGCGCACGCGCCGGACGAACCGCCCCGTCGCCGTTTCGACCTCGACCGTCTCGCCTTCCTTGAGATAGAGCGGCACGCGGATCCGGGCTCCGGTCACGAGGGTCGCCTGCTTCGTCGCGGAGCCCGACGCGGTGTCCGTGCGTCCCGAAGGCTCGACCTCCGAAACGGCGATCTCGACGAACTGCGGCAGCTCGACGCCGACGACCCGGCCGCGGAACGTCACCGACCGCAGCGTCATGCCGTCGGCCAGCCAGCCGGCCGAGTCCCCCAGCCGCTCGCGATCGAATGTGAACTGCTCGAAGCTCGCGGTGTCCATGAAGGCGTAGTCGCCGCCCGACTCGTAGAGAAACTGCACCGGGCGGATTTCGATGTCCGCTTCCTCGAACTTCTCACCGGCCTTGAAGGTGCGATCGAACACCGAGCCGGTCAGGATGTTCCGGATCTTCGAGCGCACGAGCGTCGCCGCGCCCCGGGCCGAGGGCGTCTGCACGGTGTAGTCCACGAGCAGATACGGATCGCCGTCGACGATGATCCGCAACCCCTTCTTGAAATCGGATGTCGTGATCATGAAGCGAGGAGTCTAGCGCATCCCGCACGGAGCCCCTGTTATCATCGCGGGCGATGGGACGTGTTCTGCAGGGCCTGGCAATCGCGGCCGCAGGGCTGCTCGCGGCGGTGACGGCGAGTGGTTTCCTGGTGCCGGCGTGGCTTTCCGCCGACATGCACGTGCTGCTCGGCTACATGGCCACAGTGATCGTGCTCTTCTCGCACACGATCTCGATGTTCTACTTCATCGGAACCGGCTCGGCGGTGAAGAACGCCGCGAAGGAGCTCGCCGATAGGGACAACCGGTCAATGGTCCCGCTGTGGGAGCAGACGAAGGCGTTCAAGAACCGCCTGTTCCCGATCCAGATGACCGCGATGCTTGCCATCATGACCGCCTCGATCATGGGCGCCGGCGTGTTGACGCGGGCCCTGCCGTCGTGGGTGCACCTCGCCCTCGAGCTGGCCGCCGTGCCGATCAATCTGGTCGCGCTCCTGCGCACCGCCTCCCTCATCGAGCAGAACATCCTGCTCATGGGCGCCGCGAACACCCTTTACGACCGGGCGCGCGCGCACGAGCAGGGCTGACGCCGGGGCGCGCAGGCCGGCGTGTGACGCTCTATCGGCTGCTCGCCGTCCCGGCCCGCCTCGCGCTGCGCGTCTATTTCCGGCGGCTCGTTCTCTCCGGGCGGCTCGACCTGCCGCCCTCCGGCCCGCTGATCCTCGCCGCGAATCACCCCAACTCCCTGGTGGACGCGCTGGCGATGGGCTGGGCCTGCGAGCGGCCGGTGCAGTTCCTCGCGCGCAGCGGACTGTTCACCAACCCGGTCCTGGGACGGATCCTGCGCGCAGCCGGCGGCATCCCGGTCTACAGGCGGCTCGACAACCCGGCGGAGATGGGCCGCAACGAGGAGTCGTTCCGCGAGGCGCACCGCGTGCTGGCGGAGGGGGGCGTCATCGGGATCTTTCCCGAGGGGATCAGCCACGAGGAGCTGCTCCTCAAGCAGTTGAAGACCGGTATCGCCCGGATCGCGCTCGCGGTCGAGCGCGAGCACGGCTGGGCGCTCGGGCTGCGCATCGTTCCGGTCGGCCTCGACTTCACCGACCGGGCGTCCTTCCGGAGCGATCTGTTCATCCGCGTCGGCGAGCCGATCGAGGTGCGCGACTGGCGCGACGCGTACTCCACCGACCCGGCGGGCGCCGTCAGGGCACTCGTCGAGGAGGTGGCCGGCCGCATCGAGGCTCTGGTCGTCACCGTGCGGCACGAAAACGCTCCGGCGCTTCTGCGAGACATCGAGACGACGTTCGGGACCGAGCTCGCCGGCGGCAGCGACGACGGCCGGGCGCGGCAGGCACTGCGCCACCGCCTGGCGCTCGCGCTCACGCACTTCCATGCCGAGGATCCGGCGGCCGCTCAGAGGATCCGCGCCGAGCTCGACGCGTATCTCGAGACACTCCGAAGGCACCGCATTTCCGACGAAGCGATCCGGCGCGCCGAAGGGGCCGGGGGCGGGCTGCGGCTGACTGCCTCGTCGCTGGCGCGGCTCACGGCGGCGGCTCTTGCGCTCCCTGCCGCCCTGTGGGGGACCCTCGTGAACCTGATCCCCTGGCTGCTCACCGATCTGTCGGGACGCAGGGCCAGGACTCCCGCCAGCGCGACGATGGTCTCCACCGCGAAGATCCTCACCGGGCTCGTCGCCTACCCGGCGGCGCACGCACTCCTGTTCTGGGGAGGGTACCGCTGGCGCGGACCCGCAGCCGCCGCTCTGATCGTCCTCTCGGGAGCCGCGTGCGGCGTGATTGCGCTGGCCTTCCTGCGCGCTCTCGGCCGGCTTCGCACGGACGCCGCAGCCCTGCGGCTCACTCTGATGTCGCGGGGGCTCTCACGCCGCCTGCGACGGCAGCGTCTGGAACTGCTGCGGTCCCTCGAGCGGCACCGCGACGAGTTCGAAGCCAGAAGCGGCGCCGCGCCGCGATGAAGGGGCTCTAGAGAGGATCGCCGAGCCGGTGGTAGCCGCCCCCGTGAAAGAGCAGCGGCGGTCCCTCCTGACCCTGCCGGATCGCGGTGACGCGGCCCAGAACGATCGCGTGATCCCCGCCCGGCACCAGCGGGAGCAGCTCGCAGTCCAGCCAGCCCAGACAGCCGGCGAGCGCCGGGATTCCCCGCCCGTCGCTCTCGTGTGCGATCCCGGCGAACTGCTCGGGGCCGCTGAGACCCGGCCGGGCGAAGCGGTCGGAGATGTCTCTCTGATGGTCCCCGAGGATGTTCACCGTGAAGCCCGCCGCGGCACGCAGCGCCGACAGCAATCGCGCCTCGTTCATCACGCTGAAGGTCACGAGCGGCGGCGTCAGGGAGAGCGAGCTGAACGATCCCGCCGTCATGCCGCGTACCTCGCCGTCTCCGCGCGTCGTGATGACGACGATCCCGGTGGGGTAACGCCGCATGATCGCGCGCAGGGCCGTCCCGTCGACGCTCATGACGCAACGGTAGGCCGTCGGACGCTGCTCGCGCAACCGGCTAGGATCCGCTGATGGACCTCTTCGACGGCCCGGTGCGGCGCTGGCGCGCGCGGTGGGTTCTTCCTCTGGACGAGCCGCCGATCGACGGCGGCTTCGTCGAGACGCGGGACGACACGATTCTCGCCGTCGGCGACGGCCCGGGACCCGGCGAGGGCCGCGATCTCGGGGACGTCATCGTGCTGCCCGCGCCGGTGAATGCGCACACCCACCTCGACTTCTCATGGGCGGCAGGGGCCGTTCCCCGCCAGAGCTCGTTCGTGCCATGGGTTCGGGCCGTACTGGCGCTGCAACCCCCGGCGCCCGCCGCGGCGGCCCGTGCCGCGCAGGAGGCGGCGGGAACGCTCGCGGCGCAGGGCGTGCGTCTCGTCGGCGACCATTCCCGCTCCCTCGGCGCACTCGAGGCGCTGCGTGCAGCCGGCATCGGCGGGTCGGCGTGGGTGGAACTGCTGGGCCTGCCGGAACAGCGCGCCGAGGCGTTGTGGGAGCACGCGGAATCGTTGCTCGCGAAGGCGGGCCTGCTGCACGACCCGGGGGCTGAACCGGCCGAGTCCGCCGATCGGATCCCGGTCATCGGCGCGGCCACGCCGCACGGACCTCACACGCTGTCCCGGGCACTCATCGACCGCTGCGCCGACCAGCCAGCCGCCTCCTCGATCCACCTGGCCGAGTCCCGTGACGAGGTCGAGATCCTGATGTCCGGCCGCGGCGCGTTCCGGACGCTGCACGAGGAGCGCGGCGGCTGGGACGGGTCATTCGAGATTCCGGAGTGTTCCCCCGTCACGTATCTTTCCGGGCGGCATCTCCTCAGACCCGATCTGGTCGCGGCGCACGTGGTTCATCTCTCGGCGGAGGACCGCGAGCTGCTCGCCGCCGCGGGAGTCACCGCCGTGCTCTGTCCCCGGTCGAATGCATGGACCGGCGCCGGGACCGCCGATCTGCCGGCGCTCCTCGACAGCGGCATCGTCTGCGCGCTCGGCACCGACTCGCTCGCGTCGAACGAGGACCTGCAGATGGGCGCCGAGCTGGCTGCCGCGCGCGCTCGCTGGCCTTCGGTCGCGCCGGCGATTCTCCTCGAGATGGCGACCGCCGCCGGCGCCTGGGCTCTCGGCTGGCGCGACCCCGACACCGCTCCGGGCCGCATCACCCCCGGACGGCCGGCGCATCTGGCGCTCGTGCGCATTCCGCCTGGGGCTCCTGCGGGGGCCGACCCGTATAGAATCGTCTGCGGGGACTGGGGTCCTGTGCGCTTCGAAGCCCTTCCCGAAGACCGATGGGACTGACCGCCGCGGTGACCGCCTACGGGCGGATGGTGAAGTTCTCACACTCGATTTTCGCGCTGCCCTTCGCCCTGGCCGGCGCCGCGTTTGCGGCCATCGATCACCCGATCACGGGCCGGCAGATCCTCTGGATCGTCGTCGCCATGGTGGCGGCGCGCAACGCGGCGATGGGATTCAACCGGCTCGCAGACCAGTCCTACGACGCGCGGAACCCGCGCACCGCCGGCCGCGAGCTGCCGTCGGGCCGTATCAGCCGCGCGGCGGCGGCGACACTCGTACTCGCGCTCTGCGCCCTGTTCGTCCTTGCGTCGGCGATGCTCAATCCGCTCTGTCTCGCGCTGTCGCCGGTCGCGCTGGCCGTGGTGCTGGGCTACTCGTTCACCAAGCGCTTCACCTGGGCGACACAGCTCTTTCTGGGGCTCTCGCTCGCGATCGCGCCGGTCGGGGGCTGGCTCGCCGTGCGCGGCGCGTTCGCCTGGCCGCCGCTCGTGCTGGCGGGAGCGGTGCTCATGTGGGTCGCGGGGTTCGACATCATTTACGCCTGTCAGGACGTCGCCTTTGACCGCCGGGCGGGGTTGGGGTCGATCCCCGCCCGCTTCGGCGTTGCACGGGCGCTCGCGGTCGCCCGCGTCCTCCATTTCGGCACGGCGGCCGCGCTCGCCGGTCTGTGGTGGCTCCTGCCGCTGCACCCGGTCTATCTCGCCGGGGTCGCCCTCGTGGCTGCCTGCCTCGCCGTGGAGCATTCCCTCGTGCGCGCCGACGACCTGTCGCGCGTCTCGCTCGCGTTCTTCACCGCGAACGGCTTCGTGTCGCTCCTCTACCTTGCGGCGGCGCTGGCCGGGATCGCGCTGCGCCCCCTGCCCGCATGAGGCGGATCATCGTCGGCGTCACCGGCGCCTCGGGCGCGCTCTACGCGGTGCGAACCGTCCGCGCTCTCCTGCTGTCCGGATTCGAGGTCCATCTCGTCGTCTCGCGCTTCGGAGAGCGCCTGCTGCACGACGAGGCGGGCATTCGGCTGGGGTCCGGTGCCATCGCCGCGTCGTTCCTCGGCGGGCAGACAATGGATGCGCCGGGGCGCATCGTGCGGCACGGCGTCGCCGAAATGGGTGCGGCGATCTCCTCGGGCTCCTTTCGGACCGAGGGAATGATCGTCGTCCCCTGCACGACGCGAACCCTGTCGGGGATCGCCTGCGGCGCTTCGAATACTCTCATTGAGCGGGCCGCCGACGTCTGCCTGAAGGAGCGCCGTCCCGTGGTGCTGGTCGTGCGCGAAGCGCCGCTGTCGCTCGTGCACCTGCGGAACATGGCCGCCGCAACCGAGGCGGGCGCCGCGATCCTGCCCGCGGCGCCGGCGTTCTATCAGAAGCCGCGGAGCTTCGAGGACCTCGGGGACTTCATCGCGGGGCGCGCGCTCGCGCTGCTCGGCATCGAGCACGCACTGTTCCCTGCATGGGGCGAGCCTGAGGAAGAGGCCGGCGGTCCGGCCGCCGGGCGGGGCGTCAGGAGCGGCCGAGCCGCGCGCCCAGCACGCCCAGGTCGTCGCCGTCCACCGCGCCGTCCCCGGTGAGGTCGGCGCCGGCCGCGGCTGCCCCCTGCGCGCCGAACGCCGCGCGCAGCGCGTCGATGTCGGCAGCATCCACACGTCCGTTGCCGTCGACGTCGGCGGCCGCGGGGCGGGCCGTGAAGTAGTCGGGGGACTTCGGCCCCGGGTTGATCACCAGCACCTGGCCGGCGGCCACCACGGGAAGGCCGACTTCACCGAAGGCCGGCGTGTGCCGCACGAGCACGGAAAGCTGTCCGGTCGCCGTGCGCACCGCCTCGATGACCTGGAACGAAAGACTCGCCATCCGCACGCGGACTTCCGGGGCGAAATTGGCGCCGCTCACCGTGAAGCGGTAGAGCCCCGCCTCGCCTGCCGGGAGCAGCGAACCGACCGCATCGATCCGCGGGGCCGGCATGAGCGCCACCTCTCGCGAGAGTCGCAGCGCCTCGCCCGCGCCGCCCTTCCTGCCGGGAACGCGCTCGAGTTGCTCCACGCGCAGGTAGTACACCTGCTCGTCCGCAAGCCCGTCGAGGTGGATCCGCGCCTCGTCGGCGGTCAGCACCTGCGTGTAGCGGCCGGGCTCGGTGCCGATGTGCAGGCGGTAGAAGGGGCGCTCGGCCGACTGATCGGGTGTCCAGGAAATATCGAGGGACGCGGCGGACGCGGTGCCAGCGCAGCAGGCGGCGATGACGAAAACGGACGTCATGCGGGGGGTCATGGTCGTTCCGGTCTCCGCCACCGCTTGAGCAAGTCCTGGGCCATCATCGGCCCCTGATGGGGCGCGATTTTCCGGCTTTCTGGAAAGCCCGCAACCCTTGATTCTTCAAGGGTTTGCGCAGTGCGGACAAGATTGCCGCAACGCCGTCGGGGAAGATCGTGCCGGAATCGGGAGAGATTGACCGTCTCGCGATTACACCCTTGTGCGAGGCACCGGCGACGAATTACAGCTTCGATGACCCGCCGCCGATATACTCGCGCGCCTTTTTCCGGAACCTTTCATGCCACGCCCGGTCGAGTTGATCCTCTTCGATATCGACGGAACGCTCCTTTCGGCGTTCGGCGCCGGGTTCCACTCTCTCGCCCAGGCCTTCGACGAGGTGTTCAGCCGGAGCGATGCGGCGAACCGTTTCTCGCCGCACTGGTTCGCCGGGCGGAACGACATGTGGATCCTGCGCGAGGTCGCGATCGCCGCGGGCATCAGCGCCTCCGACTACGAGGTCGGGTACGCCCGGCTCGAGGCCACGTATCTGCGCAGGCTTCAGGAAAACCTGCCGGGCTGGACGGGGGCAACACTGCTCCCCGGCGTCGCCGGCCTGCTCGACGCGCTCGAGGCGCACCGCCACCGCCCGGGGCTCGGCATCGTCACCGGGAACCTCGAACAGGGAGCCCGCATCAAGCTCGGACACTTCGGCATCGCGAACCGCTTCGAAGTCGGCGGCTACGGCAGCGACGCCGTCGAGCGCGAGGTCACGGCCCGCCTCGCCCGCGAGCGCTTCGAGCGGCGGCGCGGGCGCAGCATCGATCCCGAGGCGGTGCTCATCGTGGGGGACACGATTCACGACATCGCCGCCGCGCGCGCCTGCGGCTACCGCGTGGCGGCGGTGACGACCGGCACGACGTCGCGGGCCGACCTGGAGCAGGCCGGTCCCGACCTGCTGCTGGCCGACCTCAGCGACCCCGCGCCGATCCTCCGCCTGCTCCCCGCCTGAGGGCGCCTCAGAACCGCGAAAGGTACCTCTGGACCTCCCAGGGGTGAACGACGGCGATGTATTCGTGCCAGGACGCTTCCTTCGCTTCGACGAAGTGCTCGTAGATGTGGTCGCCCAGGGCGTCCCGCACGATCGGGTCCCGCTTCATCGCCTCGACGGCCTCGTGCAGGTCTCCCGGCAGGTCGTCGATGCGGAGGCGGCGCTTTTCGCGGTGCGACATCTCGAAGACGTTCTTGTTCACCGGAGGCCCCGGATCCGTCCGGTTCCGGACGCCGTCCAGCCCGGCGGTCAGCATGCAGGCGATGGCCAGATACGGGTTGCACGACGGGTCGGGCATGCGCAGCTCGACGCGGGTGCCGACGCCCCGGCGCGCCGGAACGCGGGCGAGGGGGCTTCTGTTGCGCTCCGACCAGGCGATGTTCGTGGGCGCCTCGTAGCCGGGCACGAGGCGCTTGTACGAGTTGATCGTCGGGTTCGTGACGGCGCAGATGCCCCGGGCGTGGGAGAGCAGGCCGCCGATGTAGTGCTTCATGGTGCTGCTGAGCTGGAACTCCCCCTTCGGGTCGTAGAAGGTGTTCTTGTTCCCCTTGAACAGGGACTGATGGCAGTGCATTCCCGAGCCGTTGATGCCGGCGATCGGCTTGGGCATGAACGTCGCGTGCAGACCGAAGTCCAGGGCGACCTTGCGCACGACCATCTTGAAGGTCGTGATGTTGTCGGCGGTCGAGAGCGCGTCGCCGTACTTGAAGTCGATCTCGTGCTGTCCCGGGGCGACCTCGTGGTGGGCCGCCTCGACCTCGAACCCCATCTTCTCGAGCACATTGACGATCGCCCGCCGACACTCCTCGCCCATGTCCACCGGGGTCAGGTCGAAGTAGGCGCCGGCGTCATGGGTCATGGTGGTGGGATCGCCGTCTTCGTTGCGGTGGAACAGGAAAAACTCGGCCTCCGGGCCCACCATCATGGTGTAGCCGAGCTTTTCCGCGGAGCGCAGCACCCGCTTCAGATTGCCGCGGGGGTCCCCCGCGAAGGGCGTTTCGTCGGGGTTGTAGACGTCGCAGATCAGGCGCGCAACGCGTCCGCGCGGGTCCTCCCACGGAAAGATGCGGAACGTGTCGTAGTCCGGCTTGAGCAGCATGTCGGACTCTTCGATCCGCACGAAGCCTTCGATCGAGGATCCGTCGAACATGATTTCGCCGTCCACGGCCTTTTCGAACTGGCTCTCGGGGACCTCCACGTTCTTGTTCATGCCGAGGATGTCGATGAACTGCAGCCGCAGGAACCGGACCTTTTCCTTCTTCAGGAGGCTGAGAACTTCCTTCTTGTCCACGATCACCTCGGAGGAGTGGCGGTTGACTCGGGTGAGCGCGCCCGGGCGCCCGTTAAGCCGGGGAGACTAGGCGCGCCGCCCGGAGGGGTCAAGAGAAAAGTTCGGCAGGTCTGCATTGTTCGCACTTCGATGCCACTGCCGCGGGGGATCAGGCCGCGGAATCGGCCAGGTGATCCTCGATTCGTGCAATTCGTGCACGCGATGCGGATCACCTTGAAATCGGGCCGCGCAGCGCCGGCGGCGCGCCGATGCGCCCTATAATGCGCGCCCATGTCCGCCCCCCGTCCTTCCGGATCGGACCGCAACGATCCGGTCCGCGCGATCGGGTCCGCCGAGTCCCTCTTCGACGTCCATGAGAGCCGCCTCGCCAACGGTCTGATGCTGCTGGTTCTCCCGGATCCGACCGCCCCTTTGATCTCGTTCCAGATCCACTACGCCGTCGGGTCGCGGAACGAGCGCCCGGGTATCACCGGCATTTCCCATCTCTTCGAGCACCTGATGTTCAAGGGAACGAAGCGGCGGGGCCCGGAATCGATCGCCCGGGAGATCCAGGCGCGGGGCGGCGTTCTGAACGCCTTTACCACGACCGACAACACGTCGTATTTCGAGAACCTGCCGGCCAACGAGCTGCCGCTGGCGATCGACATCGAGTCGGACAGGCTGGCCAATCTGGTGCTCGACGAAGCCAACCTGACCACCGAGCGCGAGGTCGTTCGCAACGAGCGCCGGACGTCGGTCGTCAATGCGCCGCTGGGGCTGCCCGGGGAGCGCCTGTTCGCCCTTCTGTTCGACGCCCATCCCTACGGCTGGCCCGTCGTCGGCTGGGACAGCGACCTGCGCGCCATCACGCTCCAGGACTGCCTCGATTACTTCGGTACGCACTATGCCCCGAACACCGCCACGATCGTCATCACCGGCGACGTCGTCCCGAAGGACGCCCTCGAGCAGGTCGAACGGGCGTTCGGGCCTTTGCCTGCGGGCCCACAACGCGCCCCCGTGCCGACCGCCGAGCCGATCCAGCGCGGCGAGAAACGGGCGATCTACCGCAAGGTCGCCCCGGCCGAGTCGATCCTGGCCGGGTTCCACGCCCCCGCCTGGACCGATGCGGACTGGAGCGCCGTCGAGCTGATCGATACGGCCCTCGGGACGGGCCGCGCCTCCCGCATGTATCGCCGCTTCCTGAAGCCGGGTCGTGCGAGCGCGGCGCACGTGTCTTCGGGGATCTTCTTCGGCACCATGGATCCCTCCCTCGTGGAGTTCGAGCTCACCGCCCTGCCCGGGGAGCCGGTCGCGCCCCTCGAAGCGGAGCTGTGGGAGGAGCTCGATGCGATCGCGCGCGACGGACTCACCGATGAGGAGCTGGCCCGGGCCCGCAAGCAGCGCGAAGCCTCGTTCTTCCTGCAGGCACGCACCTGCTTTCATCGCGGACTGCAGATCGGCCTGAGACAGGTGCGGCAGGGCTCGTGGCAGTCGCTTCGCGGCCAGGTCGACCGCTGGCAGCTGGTCAGCCGCGAGGACACGCGCCGCGTCGCCCGAGGACTGTTCGATCCGGACAACCGCTCCGTCGTGCACGTGCTGCCTGTGCCGGCCGAAGAGTGGGCCGCCCGCGGACCCGTGGAATGAACGCCCCCGCCCGCGCGACGGGCCGTGTCGTCCTCCCGCCGATCCGGAAGGCCGCGCTCCCTTCGGGCCTGCAGGCGATGCTGATCGACATGCCCTCCCTGCCGACTGTCGTCGCCACGGTGGCGATCAGGGCCGGCTCGGCGATGAACCCGCTCGACAGGCCCGGGCTGGCGGGGCTCGTGGCCGAGCTGACGACTCTGGGCACGGCCGCCGAATCCGCGGACCGTCTCGCCGAGCGGATCGACGGTCTCGGCGCGTCGCTGACGGCGTCCGCGGCGTGGGATTTCAGCACGCTGAGTCTCGCCGGCCTGACCGCCGATCTCGGCGAGATCCTCGAGCTCGTGGCGGCGATGTCAACCCGCCCGGCCTTCCCGGACTCCGAGGTCGAGACGCTGCGGCTGCGCAGCCTTGCCGACATCGCCGCGCGCCGGGAAGAGCCGGCCGCCATCGCGAACGAGGCCTTCGCCGCGCTCCTTTATCCGGGCCACCCATATGGAGTCCACCCGGACGGCGATGAGGCGTCCACCCGCGCCGTCACGCGGGACGAGATCAGGCGGTTCCACGCCGCGCACTGGACCCCCGGAAATGCGCTGATCCTGGTTGCCGGCCGCTTCGATCAGCAGGTCGCGCTGCGGATGATCGAAGATCTGTTCGGCGGATGGAGCGCGGCGAAGGCGGCTCCGGCGGCGCGCAGCCCTCTCCCGCCTGCTCCGGCGGACCGATTGAGAATCATCCAGCGCCCCGAGTTCTCTCAGACGCAGATCCGTCTCGGCCACGAGGGGATCCCGCGATCGGCGCCGGACTGGACCGCAATCCAGGTGATGAACTACGTCCTGGGCGGCGGGGGTTTCGCGTCCCGTCTCATGGATCGCATCCGCGTCCAGCGCGGCTACACCTACGGGATCACGTCGCAGTTCGCGGCGCGCCGTGACGGCGGTCCGTTCGTCGTCTCCACCTACACGCCGCACGCGCAGGCGCGCGACGCAGTCCGGGAGATTCTCGAGGTGGTCGGCTCGTATGCCGATGAGGGGCCAACCGACGAGGAGCTCGAATCGGCGAAGCAGTTCCACGTCGCGGGCTACGGCCGCGCGTTCGAGACCCCGGCCGGGGTCGCGAGCGCGCTGCTCGAGGTGGAGATCTACGGCCTGGGCGAGGATTACATCGAGAAGCGCCAGGACGCCTACGCCGCGGTGCGGCGCGCCGATGTGATGGCCGCCGCGGGGGAGCGGCTGCACCCGGACCGTTTCTGCCTTGCGGCCGTCACCGACACGCAGGCCCTGGGCGGGGAACTCGCTGTGCCTGAGCGCCGCTGATCAGACGGCGACGGCGCGGGAGGCCTGGTAGGCCGAGATGATGACGGACTGCTTGGTCCGCTCCACCTCGACCCACTGCTGATAGACCTTCAGCCGGGCAACGTCGATCTGATAGGTGGCGGTCCCAAAGTCGAAGGCGATCAGTCCGGCGGCGGCAGAAGCGGGCTTTCTCTTCGCGACACGGGTCCGGGGTGTCTTCGTCATGGGTGCCTCCCGGCTCTCTGATTGAGCAATCCCGCTGCCAGCGGACTCGAAACACGATTTACTCGAAGTTGTTCCGAAATTCGAATGATTCGATTCTTCGAGCGCGCAGGTGCGCCGGACTGAGCCGGCCATTGCGGCCGATAGGTGTTCTTCATCAGGCCATATTGACCGATCTCCGGCTCCGCCATATCCTCCGTTACGGATGTTCTCTCCCGAGAACTGTCAGACGCTGATCCTGGAGCCGGATGCGACCCTCCGGCGCCGCGCTGTGGAGTGCCTGACCTCGCTCGGCTACCCCGTTCTCGCCTGCCGGACCCGGCGGGAAGCGCGGGCCGCCATCGCAGACCGGGAGTTCGACCTCGCCTGCATCGCCCTCGGGGACGGCGTGGATGGCGCCCGCGAAACGCTGGATGCCCTGCACGAGGTCCGCCCAGGCCTGGCCTGCGTGGTTCTCTGCCGCCCCGATCAGGCCAGAAAGGCGGCGAGCCTGATCGGCTCGGGCGCGGACGACTATCTCCTGCATCCGCCCGACCGCGCAGAGGCGCGCCAGCGCCTGCTGCGGCTGTTCCGCGCCCGGGACGTGGATTCCACGATGGCCCTGCTGCGCGACGAACTGGAGCGCAAGACCCGGGAACGCGAGATCGTCGGCGAGTCCCGCGCCATGCGCTCCGTCATCGAGCGCGCCCGCCGCATCGCGCCGATGCGGAGCACCGTGCTGATCCAGGGAGAGAGCGGCACCGGGAAGGAGCTGGTCGCTCGTCTCGTGCACACCTCCTCGCCCCGTAGATCGCAGCCGTTCGTCGCCCTGAACTGCGCCGCCATCCCCGACAGCCTCATCGAGTCCGAGCTGTTCGGACACGAACGCGGCGCGTTCACCGGGGCCGTCGCCCGCGTCCCGGGAAAGTTCGAGATCGCGCATCGCGGGACTCTGTTTCTCGACGAGATCGGCGAGATGAACCGCGCCGCGCAGGTGCGGCTTCTGCGCGTGCTCGAGGAGCAGGAGTTCATGCGCGTCGGCGGCAGCCGCGCCATCCGCGTGGACGTCCGCGTGATCGCGGCGACCAACGCCGATCTCGATGAGATGGTCTCGGGCGCGCGATTCCGCCAGGATCTCTACTTCCGCCTGAAGGTCGTCACCCTCGCCCTGCCGCCGCTGCGAGAGCGCCGGGAGGACATCACTCCCCTCGTGCGCCTGTTCGTGGACCAGATAGGCCGGGCGAACGACCTGCACCCGCGACGGGTGGCCCCGGAGGCGCTCGAGGCGCTGCGCGGCTACGACTGGCCCGGGAACGTCCGCGAGCTGCACAACCTGCTCGAGAATCTGCTCGTCTCGACCCGCGGCGACGAGCTGCGGCTCGAGGACCTGCCACCGGCGCTCCGCACGGCGGGTGCGGGGCCGCCGACGCTTCCGGAGATCCGCCCCGGCCAGACGATCGACGAGCTCGAGCGCGAAGCGATCCGCCGGACCCTGGCCTCGGTCCGGGGTCACCGTCAGCGCGCCGCGCGGATGCTCGGCATCGGCGTGCGAACCCTGCAGCGGAAAATCCGGCGGTACTCCCTCGCCTCCCCCGGCCCGCGTCAGACCAGGTAGCGCGAGAACACCGTCGCCAGACCCAGGAAGACTCCGAACCCGCAGCAGTCGGTAAAGGTCGTGACGACGACCCCTGAGGCCATCGCGGGGTCGATCCGCAGCGCGCGGAGCGCGAGCGGCACCGCGGCGCCCGAGAGCCCGGCCACGAACATGTTCGCGACCATCGCCGCCCCCAGGACCCCGGCGAGCGCCGGCTGGCGGAAGAAGAGCCAGGCGCCGCCCGCGGCGAACAGCCCGAGCACCAGGCCCAGGGCGAGATTCGTGGTGCTCTCCTTGAGAGCGGCGCGCACCCCTTCCCGCACCGTCAGCTCCCCGAGCGTCAGCCCGCGGATGATGACCGTGAGGGTCTGCGTCGCCGCGTTTCCGCCCATCCCGGCGACGATCGGCATCAGCACCGCCAGAACGGCGTACTGGTCGATCCGCCCCTGGAAGACCCTGACGACCGAAGCGGCGAGCACCGCCGTCGCCAGGTTGACGAGCAGCCACGGCAGCCGCAGCCGGACGCTGTGAGGCACCGGCGAGAAGACCCGGTCCCCCGCGTCGAGGCCGGCCATCTTGTACAGGTCCTCCGTCGCGCGGTCCTGCAGCATGTCGAGGATGTCGTCCACGGCGACGACCGCCAGAAGGCGGTTGTCCTCGTCCACAACCGGAAGAGCGATGAAGTCGTAGCGCGAGATCAGCGCCGCCGCCTCCTCCTGCGGCTCCTCGGGGCGGGTGGCGATCGGCTCGGGAGTCATCACCTCGCGGAGCCGCCGGCCGGGGGCTGCGATCAGGATCTGCCGGAACGAGAGCACCCCGACGAGGTGGCGCCGGCCGTCCACGACGTAGACCGTGAGCGGTGCATCCTCGCCGGCGCGGCGCAGGTGATCGGCCGCCTGCTCGACGGTCAGGTCTTCCGGCAGGGCGAAGGGCGCGGGGCGCATGATCGCCCCCACGGATCCCTCGGGCCAGGCCAGCAGCTCTCCCATCGTGCGCGCCGGACCCTCCCCCATGGCGTTGAGCACCGCGTCGCGGTCCTCGGTGGGCAGCGCGCGGAGGATCGCCGCGACGTGCGCGGGGGTGACGCCGGCGAGGAGCGCCGCCTGCTGCGCCGGATCGAGGTTGGCGATCGTGTCTGCAACCGCGGGCGCGGGCATCTCGGCGAAGACGGCGGGCAGCCGCGCGGGCGGAATCACCGCAACGAGGCGCCGACGGTCGTCGAGCGGCACCCGGGAGAGGAATTCGGCGACTTCGGCCGGATGGAGGGGGGCGAGGAGGTTCGCCACCCGCCCGTAGGCGCGGTGATGGAGCATGCGGCGCGCGGAGTCGAGCGCGAGCTTCTCTTTCGTCCGGGGCATGGAGGCCTCCTCGGGGGCAAAGAGTTCTTGACTCTCCCCACCACTGTTCTATATTGCCTGCAGACGCGTCACATCAACGGACGCCTTGCGCAAGGCGCCGGCTAAAGGAGGTGATTCCGACCATGGCAGCTAAGAAGAAGGCTTCCAAGAAGAAGGCCGCGAAGAAGAAGTAAGACCAAGAAATGATCGCTGTGAAGGGGCGCGCTCCGGCGCGCCCCTTTTTCGCGTACGCCCGGATGCGCGGATTCTAGCCTGCGTCGGGTGCGGTGAGAGGCTCGAGAACGGCCGGCGCGGCGCGGCGGCTGCGCTCGATCGCGAGGCGCGCGTCCTCGTAGAGGCGCCGCTGGGCGCGCACGGGCTCCTCGCCGCGCCCGGGCTTGCGCTGGCGCCAGGTACCGTCGGCCTGCAGGACCCGCGCCTTGGTGTTGTCCGCGAAGAAGACGTCCAGCGCAGCGCGCAGGCGATCCCGCGCATCCGGCGCCTCGACCGGCACCAGCAGCTCGATGCGCCGGTCGAGGTTCCGCGGCATCCAGTCGGCGCTGGAGAGAAAGACCGCGGTGTCCCCCCCGTTGTGGAACTCGAAGACGCGCGAGTGCTCCAGAAACCGGTCCACGATCGAGACCACCTGGATGGTCGGCGAGACCCCCTTCATCCCCGGGCGCAAACAGCAGATTCCACGCACGTTGAGGCGGATCGTCACGCCGGCTTTCGAGGCCTCGTACAGGGCCAGGATCACCTCTTCGTCCACGAGCGAGTTCATCTTGGCCCGGATGGCCGCGGGCTGGCCCTCCTCGGCCCTGCGCCTCTCCCGATCGATCAGCTCGAGCAGCCGGCTGCGTAGCCGTGTCGGCGCCATGATGAGCTTCTTCATGCGCGGCGGGTCCGACCAGCCGGTCAGCGCGTTGAAGAACGCCGAGGCGTCCTCGCCGATCGCCGGATCGGAGGTCAGAAGCCCGAAGTCGGTGTAGAGCCGGGCGGTGCGATCGTTGTAGTTGCCGGTGCCCAGGTGCACATAGCGGCGGATCCCGGCCGGTCCACGCCGGACGACGAGGCAGATCTTCGCGTGGGTCTTGTAGCCGCGAAAGCCGTAGATGACGTGCGCGCCGGACTGCTCCAGGCTGCGCGCCCAGCGAATATTGCTGTCCTCGTCGAAGCGCGCCCGCAGCTCGACGACCGCCGTCACCTGCTTTCCCGACTCCGCCGCGCGGGCGAGCGCCTGCACCACCGGCGAGTCGCCGCTGGTGCGGTAGAGCGTCTGCTTGATCGCGAGCACGTCCGGGTCAGCGGCCGCGCGTGCCAGAAAGGCGGTGACCGGATCGAAGGCGTCGTACGGGTGGTGGAGGAGCACGTCCCGCCCGTCGAGCACTTCGAACGAATCGGCGCCCTCCGGCAACTCGCGCAAGGGCAGCGGCCGCGGCAGCGGTTCGCGCAGATCGTCGAGGATGGGCAGATCGAAGGCCTGGGCCAGCGGGCGAATGTCGAGCATGCCCGGCACGCAATAGACGTCGCGATCCTCGATCTCAAGACGCTCGACGAGGTGCGCGACCAGGGCGGCATCGGCGCCGGCGCCCACCTCCAGCCGCACGACGCGGTTCCGGCGGCGCTTCAGCAGCTCCTCCTGAACCGATTCGAGGTAGTCGTCTCCCCCCTCGTCGTCGAGGTCCAGCTCGCTGTCGCGGGCGATCCGGAAGACGGCGCTCGTGCGCAGGGCCTGCCCGGTGAAGAGCCTGCCGATGCAAAGCCCGAGGACCTCCTCGAGAAGGGCGAAGGTCGCGCCGGACGGCCCCGGGATGCGCAGGAACCGGGGGAATCGGGGCGGCACCTGCACGACGCCCAGCCGCGGCGCTCCGCCGGGCTGCTCAGGCTCGAACAGGGCGGCGAGATTCAGCGCGAGGCCCGCGAGGAGCGGGAAAGGCCGCGCCGCGTCGATGGCGAGCGGCGTCAGCGCGGGGAGAATCTCCGACTCGGCATGCCGCACGAGCAGATTCCGCGAGTCCGCGTCGAGCTCCGCGACTGGAACGATCCGGACCCCGCGCTCGGCGAGCGCCGGGGCGATCTCACCGTCCAGCAGCTCGTACAGCGACGCCACCATGCGCCGGGTCTCGCCGGCGATCGCCTCGAGCTGCTGCACCGGCGTGAGCCCCGCCTGGTCGGGAGCGGTGTGCCCCTCTTCGATCGCGTTCTTCAGGGCCGCCACACGGACCATGAAGAACTCGTCGAGATTGCTCGAGACGATCGTGGCGAATCGCAGCCGCTCGAGAGGCGGGTGACTCCGGTCGCGCGCCTCCTCGAGGACCCGGCCATTGAACTGAAGCCAGGAGAGCTCGCGGTTGATCAGCAGCTCGGGCTGGCGGCGGCCGCGGGATGGCGGCGGGCTCACGGGGCCGCCTGACGAAAGGCGATCCGGCGCCCGAAGACCTCGGTGATGAGGTCCGAGCGCGCCAGGGCGGCGATCCGCTCCATCGTCAGATCCCCGGAGCCGGTCACCTCGAGCACCCAGGGATCCTCTTCGCGCAGGAGCCGGAGATCCGTGATCTTCTGCAGGTGGTCGGAGTCCAGGGCGTTCACGAGCCGGAGGATCGCCGCAAGCTTGTTCACGACGACGCGCGCCTCCCGGTCGAGCGCGATGTAGCCCGGGTGCGACTTCAGGGGCATCGACCGGCGGTGGTAACGGGCGACGTTGGCCACGACAGCCATGTCCTCGCGCGAGAGCCCGAAGATCTCCGCGGCCGAGAGCAGATACTGCGTGTGCTTGTGATGCCCGCGCAGGCTGACGAACATTCCCACGTCGTGCAGCAGCGACGCGACCTCGAGCAGCAGCCGCTCCCGCACTCCCATGCCGTGCTCATCCTTCAGCGCGTCGAAGAGCTGGACGGACAGACGGGCGACGTGGCGGCCGTGCAGAGCGTCCCAGCGGTACTTCTCGCCGAGCGTCTCGGCGCCGGCCAGCACCTGCCGGCGCAGATCCTCGAGTCCCGCCGACTCGCCGCGGTGCGCGAGATCGAGAAGGAGCCCGGACCGCAGCGACACCTGCGGGACGACGATCGTCGCCGCGCCGGTGGCCGAGAGAATCTCGCGGTAGGCGATCAGGGCCGGCACGAGCGTTTCCGCCTCGCTGGGGGCGAGCCGGTGCTCCTCGGCCAGGCGCTCGGTGTCGTCGCCGGAGATCTCGTCGCAGAGGGCGAGAAACGCATCGCGCGGGATCGAGGGAATCGCATCTTCGGCGACCGCCGCCTCCCCCAGGATCCGCTCCGCCGCAAACCGGATGTCCCCGCCGAGAGCGATGAATTGCGTCGCCTCCCCCATCGGGATCTCGCGTGCGACGTCGAGCGCGACGTTATGGATGTGACGCCGAAGGAGCCGGATCCGGCTCTCGGGTGTGCCGTGCCAGGAGGACAGGCTCTGTCGCATGCGGATGGCGCCGAGGGGATAAGTGCCCGACTGCACCGGCTCGCCGCTGCGCAGCAGGGTGAGGTCGGCGCTCCCGCCGCCAAGAGCGACCAGCAGAGCCGCCTTCGCTTCGAGAGCCTTGTGCCCACGCAGCACCGACCGGACGGCCAGCCAGGTCAGGCGGTTCTCCTCCGACCCGTCGATGATCTCGACGTCGATGCCGGTGCGCAGGCGGATCCGGTCGAGGACGCTGTCCCGGTTCGTCGCCTCGCGGATGGCGGAGGTCGCGACGGCGCGGCGGCGCTGTACCCCGTACCCTTCGAGGATCCGCGCGTAGCCTTCCAGCACGCGCACCGCCATGTCGAGGACCCCCGGGCCGATCCGTCCGTTCGTGAAGGTGTCCTTGCCCAGGAGCACGCCCCGGCTCGCCTCTTCAATCACGCGCACCGCGCCCTCCGAGCCGATCTCCGCGACGGCGAGGCGGATCGAGGTCGCGCCCACGTCGATCACCGCCGCCATGGCGGGCGGAGCCGTCTGGGCCCCGCGCTCGGAGGCGGGCGCGTCGGCCCAGCGGGGGCGCACCTTGCGGTACGTCGCCATCAGACCGCCTTTACGCGCACCGGGGCCGCGGCCGCGGTGCCGTCCTGGGGCACGGCCCGGAGCCGGCGCTTGGTCCTGATGACACGCACGCGCACGCCGAAGGTCTGCTCGAACAACCGCCTGCGCCTGTCTGCGCCCCAGAGCTCCAGCTCGATGTCGCGGCGCGCCGCGCACGCGATCTGAAGCCGCCGCCCCTGAAGCCTGCAGGCGATGGCCGAGACGTTCTGCCGGTGGCTGCGGTCGAGCGCATCGGCGAGCCGAAGGATCCCGGAGAGCAGCCGCAGGCACCGGCGGGCCCGGCGGCTGAGGCGGGCGATCTCCGGCTTTCCCGTGCGCGGCTTGCCGCGCCGGTGATAGCGCGCGATGAGCGCGATCAGATCGATCTCCTCGGGCTCGAACCCGCGCAGATCGCCGTGGCGCACCAGGTAGTAGGTGTGCCGGTCGTGGCGGGAGTGCGAGATGTGATGGCCCACGCCGTGCAGCAGGGCCGCGTACTCGAGGAGCGCCCGGTCCGACCGGGGCAGCCGGTGCAACGGCTGCGTCGCGTCGAAGAGCTGCAGGGCCAGCCCCGCCACGTGCCGGGCGTGCGGCTGATCACTCCGCCACCGCTCCGTCAGGGCGACGACGCTGCGGCGACGCACGTCGGGGTAGTCGGACGCGCGGGCCAGCGTGCGCGGGTGACCCTGAATGTAGTCGAGCAGCACTCCTTCGCGCAGGGCCCACTCGGAGAGCGTGAGCTGCGAGACCCCCAGGCGCTCGAGCACCGTGTCGAGAACGATCGCTCCTGCGACGATCAGGTCGGCGCGCGACGGGTCCATCCCGGGCACGCGCAGCCGCCCGCGCAGATCGAGGGCCACGAGCCTCTTGCGCAGCGCGTGGATCGCCGCGGCGCGGACGACCCTGTGGTGGAGCCCTTCCGGCTCCTCGCCCGTTTCCTGCTGCGCCGCCATGGCGCCGAGGGCGAGGATCGTGCCCGAGCAGCCCACGGCCATCTGGAGCTTTTCCCGCGAAATCCGCTCCGCCAGCGGCGCGATCCGGCGCCGGACCGCCGCAACGATCCTCCGCTCGTCCCGCGCGGAGATCGGATCGGTGCGCACGAACTTGTCCATGAGGCGAATGACCCCGAGCCGCTCCGAGATCGCATGATCGAGGCGCCGGCCGGATCCGATCGCCAGCTCCAGACTGCCCCCTCCCAGATCCATCACGAGCGCGCGGCGGCCTTCCAGATGAATGCTGTGCAGGCACGAGAGATAGACGAGACGCGCTTCCTCCTCGCCGGGAATCGCTTTCGGCCAGATGCCGGTGGACCGCCCGATCCGTTCGAGGAATCGCTCACCGTTCTTCGCGCCCCGGACCGCCGCCGTCGCCACCGCGAGGACCTTGTCCACCCGGTGGATTTCGGCGATGCGCCGGTAGCGCGCCAGAACCTGCAGCGCGGTGCGCATGACCTCGGCGGAGAGGCGGCCCGATTCGAGGGACCCCGCTCCCAGGCGCACCATGTCCCGCTCCCGATCCAGGACCTGGAAGCTGCCCCGGCGGTCCGCCTCGGCGATGACCATGTGGAGCGAGTTCGTGCCGATGTCGATCGCGGCGATCCGCATGCGGGGGCGAGTATCGGCCGCCGCAGGGAGCCGGGCAAGTCATTGCATTGTCACGATTGGCTGAAAACCCTCGCTGCAGGGCCATTTTCGTGTAAGGTGCCGGTCTAGCCACGGGGAAGACATGCCGCCGGCACCACGCATCGAACAGCCGCGCGCCATGCTCGCGCGCCACGGGCGGGATTTCTTCAAGGCCCTGCCCCTCGCGATGGCGGGAGACTCCGGAGCGATCCACGACATGCGTGTGGCAGGCCGGCGGCTCCGGATCGCCATCCGGATTCTCTCCCACCGCCCCGAGGGCCGGCATGCGAACCGCGCCGACCGTCTGCTGCGCGATCTCATCCGCACCGCCGGCGCATGCCGCGACCAGGATGTCAGCATCTCGCTCCTCGAAGCCGAACTGGAAGCGGGCGGCGCCAGGAGCGCCGATGCAAAGCGTCTGCTCGGACGCCTGCGCGCCGCGCGGGCGTTCGCGCGTCACCGCATGACCGAGGCGCTCCTCGATCAGGACCTGAGGACCCTCCGCAGGGAACTGCGGGCCGTCCTCCGGCGCGCCTCGTCGAAGGACTCGGTGGCGCTTGCGCAGGCGCTCTCCGAGTCGGCGCGACTCGCCTCCGGCGCCGCCGGCGAGATCAACGCGATTCTCACGGCCCTCAAGGGGCGTTACGAGGCGGCGCCTCTGCACACGGTCCGCACGCGCCTGAGGCGGCTGCGCTACGCCGCCGAGATCACGGGCAGGATCGCTGGCGGCACCGCCACGCGGGACAGCGATCTGCGCGCGACGCAGGGACATCTGGGAGTCCTGCACGACACGCACGTTCTCGCCGCCTGGCTGAGCCGCCAGGCCATGCGCACCGACGCTCTCGCGAGGACCGCCGCGTCGCTCTCCCGGCGGTTCCGCCGGATGAGCGGCGCGGCGCACAGGGCGTTCGAGGCCGGCGCCCCGCTGCAACTCGTGCACGAGACCCGCGCTACGATCGAAGCTGCGGGGAGGAACCTCCGATGAACGTGATCCTTGTTCGTCATGCCATCGCCGAGGACGCGAAGCCCGGGCAATCCGATGCGGCGCGCCGGCTCACCGAGGAAGGCATCGAGAAGTTCCGGCGCTCCGCCGCCGGCATCGCGAATGCCCACGAGCGGCCAGACGCCATTCTGACCAGCCCCTACCGCCGCGCCGTCGAGACGGCGGCGATCCTCTCGCAGGCCTGGGGCGGACCGAAGCCGGTGGAGACCGAGGCGCTCGCCTGGGGACGGTTCGAGGACCTGGCCGCGGCAGTGAAACGGCTGCGCCAGGCGCAGAGCGTTGCGCTGGTCGGGCACGAGCCGCACATGTCGGCCGTGCTCGCTGTTCTCCTGGGCGGCTCGGAGGCCGGACCCTACACTTTCAAGAAGGGCGGCGCCGCCATCGTGTCGCTCGACCGGTTCGCGCCGGGACTCGGGAATCTGATCGCATTCCTGCCTCCCCGCCTTTCCCGCGAGATGGCCGGCGCCTGATCCGTCGGAACACAGTTAACACGGCGTTAACAGGCCCGCCCCCCGACCGTTACGGGGGCATCCCTAGACTCCCGTGTGTGGATCTTCCGTTCCGGCGCCTCCTGCCGGGGTGCCGCAAACCCAACACGAGGATCATGACGATGCATGCTCATCGCTCCGCAATCCGTCTGCTGGCAGCCGCCGCCCTGGTGGCGGTTCCCGCCCTGACCGCGACTGCCGACGCCGTCAAGGTCGATCCGGCCACTCCGCCCTATTCCCCGGTCCCCGGAGTTTCGGGCAGCCTCAAGAGTGTCGGATCCGACACCATGAACAACGAGATGACGCTGTGGGCCGAGGCCTTCCGAAGGCTCTACCCGAGCGTGAAGATCGAGATCGAGGGGAAGGGCTCCTCCACGGCGCCGCCGGCCCTCGAGGGCGGCACGAGCGCTTTCGGCCCGATGTCGCGCACGATGAAGGCCGAGGAGGTCGACTCGTTCGAGCGGAAATACGGCTACAAGCCGACCGCCGTCCGGACGTCGCTCGACATGCTGGCCGTCTACGTGAACAAGGACAACCCGATCAAGTGCCTCTCGCTGCCACAGGTGGACGCGATCTTCTCGAGAACACGTCGCGGCGGCGCGTCGTCGGACATCACCACCTGGGGCGATCTCGGCCTGAAGGGCGAGTGGGCCGACAAGCCGATCAGTCTGTACGGCCGCAACAGCGCGTCCGGCACCTACGGCTATTTCAAGGAGCACGCCCTCTTCAAGGGGGACTACAAGGACAGCGTGAAGGAGCAGCCGGGGTCTTCGTCGGTCGTCCAGGGGGTCGCCACGGACCGCTACGCCATTGGATACTCGGGCGTCGGCTACCGGACCGCCGACGTGCGCGCCGTGCCGCTGTCCCTCAAGACTGGGGATTCGTGCATCGAAGCCGAGGTGGAGCATGCGTACGACGGGAAGTACCCGCTGCACCGCTTTCTGCTGATCTATGTCAACCGGCAGCCGGGCCAGGACCTCGACCCGCTTCGCGGGGAATTCCTGCGCTACGTCCTGAGCCGCGAAGGCCAGGAGGCGGTGGTGAAGGACGGCTACTTCCCGCTTCCCGCTCGCATCGGCGCCGAGGAGCGCACGGCCCTCGGCCTGAACTGACGGGCGTGTGACCGGGAACCCGGGCGGCGTGACGGCGCCCCTGCCGGCGCGGGTGCGCCGCCCGCGGACGACGAGTCCCCGCGTCCATCTCGTCGACCGCGTCACGACCTGGGGCATCAGCATCGGCGGCGTCGCCGTGATCGCCGCCGTGCTGGGCATTCTGGTCTATCTCGTCGCTGTCGTCGCGCCTCTCTTCCGGGGTGCGCGGCTCGACAGCGCGCGCCCGCTCGACACCGAGCCGTACGCGGGCTCCGTCCCCCCGGTTCTCGCCGAGGTCGACGAGTATCAGCAGGCCGGCCTGTTGCTCTTCGCCGACGGCCGGCTGAGGCTCTTCGACGCGCGCACAGGCGCAACGGCCTCGGAGCAGACGCTCGCGCTCCCGCCAGGCGCCGGGATCAGCCGATTCGTGCGCGAGCCCGGGGGGCGCTCCGCGCTCGCGCTCTCGGACGGCAGCCTGCTGCTGGCAACCCTCGGCTTTCAGGCGCGCCTCCTGCCGAAGGGGGTCGCCGCGGCGTCCGGTTCCGTTGCGTCCCTCACCCCGCAGGGAGACAGCCGAGAGACGCAGCTCCTTGCGCGCATCGACGCTCCGGTTCCGGGACCACCGACTCGGGTCGCCGCACTCGATCTGAGGCACGGAGGCGACTCGACGCGCCTCGCTCTCTGGAACGCGGACGGCCCGCGGATCCTCGAGCTCACCGAGCAGGAGGATCTCCTCACGGGGGCACAGACCCTCGATGCGGCATCTCACCCGCTGCCGCTTCCCGCCGGCAGGAGCGCGGCTCCTCCCCCGGCGTTCTTTCTGACGACCACACGCGGGGACCAGGTCTATGCCGCGTGGGGAGACGGCGACACTCTCCGCTGGGACACCCGCAGGCTCGAGGCCCCTGTGGCCGCTGAAGAGACGGATCTCGTCGCCGATCCGGCCGCGGCGCTCACCGCCCTGCGCTTCATGAACGGGGAGCAGTCGCTGCTCTCCGGGGATTCGCAGGGCGGGGTCACGGCCTGGTTCAGGGTTCCGGGGGGCCACGGCACCAGCGACGGAATGCACCTCGCCCCCGCGAAGCACTTTGCCACCGGCGGCTCCGCGGTCACGGCGCTCGCAGTGTCTCAGAGGGACAAGACCTTCGGCGCCGGATTCGCCGATGGCGGCGTAGCGCTCTTTCACCTGACGTCGCAGCGGCTGCTGGCACAGGCTCCGGACCCGCTGGGGGCCCCGATCGTGTCGCTCGCGATCGCGCCGAAGTCCGACGGCGTGCTGGCCCTGGACCATTCAGGGGCACTGGCCCTGCGGGCGCTGGACAATCCGCACCCTGAGTCTTCGATTCGCTCGATCTTCGGCTCCGTCTGGTACGAAGGGTACGGGCAACCCGGCTTCACCTGGCAGTCCTCGAGCGGCACCGACGATTTCGAACCGAAAATGAGTCTGATCCCTCTCATCTTCGGAACATTGAAGGCGACGCTGTACGCGATGCTCTTCGCGGTGCCGATCGCGCTCGCCGCCGCCATCTACACTTCGGAGTTCCTGGACCGGAAGATCCGCGCCCCGATCAAGTCGCTGATCGAAACGATGGCTTCTCTTCCCTCGGTCGTCCTCGGCTTCATCGCGGCGATGGTCCTGGCACCGTTCGTCGAGCGCTGGGTCATGGCGGTTCTGCTGCTCTTCGGTCTCGTCCCGGTCGTGGCGCTGGGATTCGGCACCCTGTGGCAGGCGCTGCCGCGGCGTGTCACGCTTCGCGCGACCGCCCGCGGCCAGTTGATGCTGCTCTTCGGCCTGCTGATTTTCTCGGGGCTGATCGCGCGGTCTCTCGGCCCGGTCCTCGAAGCGCTCGTGTTCGACGGAGAGTTCTTCGCCTGGCTCGCCGGGAACACGGGCTCGGGCGCCCCCGGCATTGCCGGTCTCGCCTGGTTCCCGGTCTTCATCGCCCTCGTGCTCTTCGACCGGCGCTGGCTCTCGGACTGGACCGAGCAGCGCGCCCGCGGCGCCGGCGCGCCCTTTCCGCCGGCCCTGCACCTGGCGCGCTACGGCCTGCTGGTAGCCGCGTCGGTCGCGCTCGCGGCGCTGTTCGGGGTCTGCGGTGCGGCGCTGGGTCTCGACCCGCGCGGGGGGCTGCTCGACACGTACGCGCAGAAGAACGCAATGATCGTCGGCTTCGTCATGGGGTTCGCCGTCATCCCCATCATCTACACCATCGCCGAGGACGCGCTCTCGTCCGTTCCCGACTCCCTGCGCTCCGCCTCTCTGGGATGCGGCGCGACGCGGTGGCAGACGGCGACGCGCGTCATTCTTCCGGTCGCGACCTCGGGGATCTTCTCCGCCCTCATGATCGGTCTGGGGCGGGCCGTCGGCGAGACGATGATCGTGCTGATGGCTGCGGGCAACACGCCGATCCTCAGTCTCAACCCCTTCAATGGCCTGCGGACCCTGTCGGCCAACATCGCCGTCGAGCTGCCCGAGGCGGTGCAGGGCGGCACGCTCTACCGGATGCTCTTCCTGGCCGCCATGACGCTCTTCCTGCTGACCTCCGTCCTGAACACCGTCGCCGAGATCGTCCGGCAGCGCTTCCGCAAGAAGGCGTTTCAACTGTGAACGAGGAAGCGCGCACTGAGGAAGCGCGCACTACGGAGGCCCCGGAGCCGCCGCCTCCCGCGGTCGATCCGGCGCAGCGGGCGCCCGAGCCGCCCCGCCCCTTCTCCGTTCCCGCGGCGCTCCCCGCTGCGCGCCCGGGAGCCCGCCGCATCACGTCGCTCGCCGCGCGGGGCGAGCCGTTCGTCTGGCTCACCGGCGCCGGGCTGGCGGCGGCGGCACTGATGATTCTCGGCCTGCTGGCATACGTGCTGATGCAGGGAGCAATGACCTTCTGGCCGCGTCCGCTGACGGCGCTCCAGATGGCCGACGGCCGCCGGCTGCTGGGGGAGGTTTCCAGGGTCGAGACGTTCAGGCCGCCGCACTCGGAGCTCGATCGCCTTGCGCCCCCGCTGCGCGACACGATCGCCGCGGCGGGCGGGTGGAGCCGGCGACGGCTGCTGCGCACCGGGAACTACGATCTCTACGGCGACGACTTCGTGTGGGTCTCGGACTACGACATCGTCTCGGAATCGCAGCCGGCCGATGCGTGGACGATCGAGAGGCTCGAGTGGGGTCCGGCCTTCGGGTACGTCCGGGAGATCCGCCGCGACGGCGCTCCGCTCGCCGGAGGGTCCGCAATCGGGGACACGCTCCCCTCCGAGCTGGCCGCCGCTCTCGATCGCAATGGCGAGATCAGAGGCCTCGAACGGAACGACATCGCCGAGGTGAACCTCGAGGTGGAAGCCGGCCGCCTCGCGATCCGCAAGGCGGTCCTGAAGCACGGCGAGGACTCTCCCGAGGCCGCCACCGCCCGCGCCGAGGTCGCAGGGGCCGAAGCGGGGCGCACCGCCCGCTACGAAGCCGCGCGTCAGCGGATCGAAGCCCTGCGGGCCGAGAGCGCGCGCACACGGATCGTCGTCGAGGATGCCGGCGGGCGCCTGATCCCCGAACGCGTCTCGACCCCCGACGAGCCGCTGCAGGTCGGGCAGGTGGTCCGCGCCTTCACTCCGAACGCCCTGGGATCCGGGGGCCGTCTGAAGATCTTCCTCTCGCGCTGGCGCGAGTTCCTCACCGCCGAGCCGCGCGAGGCCAACACCGAGGGGGGCGTCTTCCCGGCGATCTTCGGCACCTTCCTCATGACCGTCATCATGTCCCTCGCCGTGGCGCCGTTCGGCGTCATCGCGGCGCTGTATCTGCGCGAGTACGCCCGCCAGGGCGCCCTCGTCTCGATCGTGAGGATCGCGGTCAACAACCTGGCGGGTGTTCCGTCGATCGTATTCGGCGTCTTCGGGCTCGGCTTCTTCTGCTATCTCGTCGGCGGACGGATCGACACCCTCTTCTTCCCCGAGCGCCTGCCCGCGCCGACCTTCGGCACCGGCGGCATCCTCTGGGCCTCGCTCACGCTCGCGCTCCTCACAGTTCCCGTCGTCATCGTCTCGACCGAAGAGGCGCTCGCCGCGGTGCCCCGGAGCATGCGCGAGGGGTCGTATGCGTGCGGCGCCAGCAAGTGGCAGACGATCCGCCGGATCGTGATCCCGCGAGCGACGCCAGGCATCATGACCGGGCTCATTCTTGCGATGGCGCGCGGCGCCGGCGAGGTCGCGCCGCTCATGATCACCGGCGTCGTGAAGCTCGCGCCGCAGCTGCCGTTCGACGGGCACTTCCCCTTCGTCCACCTCGAGCGGAGTTTCATGCATCTCGGCTTCCACATCTATGATGTGGGCTTCCAGAGCCGGAATTCGGAGGCCGGCAAGCCGATGGTCTTCACCACGACGCTCCTACTCATCGCCCTGATCGCGCTGCTGAACCTCTCGGCGATCCAGATCCGCACCCGTCTCCGCCGGCGATTCCAGTCGGCGCACTTCTGAGGACGGCGCGATGGTGGACGATCTTCAGCCGCGTGCCGCCGAGCCGATCGTCTCCCCCCGCATCCGGGAGGAGGTGACCGATCTCGGGCAGCCCTACGTGCATCCCGAGGTGCGCCACGAAACGCCGGTCCTCGAGATCGACCGGTTCAACCTCTGGTACGGCGACACGCAGGCGCTGTTCGACATCTGTCTGGACGTTCCCGCCGGCAAGGTCACGGCGCTCATCGGCCCCTCCGGCTGCGGCAAGTCCACGCTCATCCGGTCGGTGAACCGCCTGAACGACCTGGTGGACACCGTGCGCATCGGCGGGGCCATGCGCCTGAACGGCGACTCGATCTACGCCCGCGCGGTGGACGTCATCGAGCTGCGGAAGCGGATGGGGATGGTCTTCCAGAAGTCCAATCCCTTTCCGATGTCGATCTACGAGAACGTCATCTACCCGCTCCGCATCGACGGAGAGAACCGCAAGCGGGTGCTCGACGAGACGGTCGAGCGGAGTCTTCGCTCGGCGGCCCTCTGGGACGAGGTGAAGGACCGGCTCGACGGCAGCGCCCTCGAGCTCTCCGGCGGGCAGCAGCAGCGGCTCTGCATCGCGCGCGCGGTCGCCGCAGATCCCGAGGTTCTGCTGATGGACGAGCCCTGCTCCGCGCTCGATCCGATCGCCACCACCAAGGTCGAGGAGCTGATCTTCTCGCTGCGTGGCAACTACACGGTTCTCATCGTGACGCACAATATGCAGCAGGCGGCCCGGGTCTCCGACTACACCGCATTCATGTATCTCGGCCGGCTGGTCGAGTACGGCCCCACGAAAACGATCTTCCTGAAGCCGGCGCGCCGTCAGACGGAGGACTACATCACGGGCCGCTTCGGATAGAGGTTTCCATGGACACCACGGAACGGCATCTCGACCGGGAGCTCGAACGGCTGGCGGAGTCGCTGCTGCGGCTCGGCTCGGGCGTCGAGCAGGCCATCGCCGACGCGCTGCGGGCCCTCACCACGCGGGACTCCGATCTCGCGCGGCGCGTGATCCGGCAGGACGAGACGATCGACCAGCTCGAGCTCGAGGTCGACCAGCTCTGCTACGACATCATCGCGCTGAATCAGCCGGCGGCCCGCGATCTGCGCTTCATCGTGACGATCCTGAAGGTGGCTCCCGAGCTGGAGCGGATGGGCGATCTCGCGGGGAGCATCTGCGAGCGCGCCATCGAGCTCTCCGGCGAGCCGCTGCTGAAGCCGCTGATCGACATTCCCCGCATGGGCGAGATCGCGCGCGAGATGGTGCGCGGCAGCCTGGACGCCTTCGTCCGGCGGGATGCCATCGCCGCGCGCGAGATCATCCGCCGCGACGACGAGCTCGACCGCCTGATGGAGCAGATCTTCCGCGAGTTGATGTCGTTCATGATCGAGGACCCCCGCACGATCACGCGCGCTCTGCGCCTGCAGATCGTCGCGAAATATCTGGAGCGGATCGGCGACGGGGCCACGAATGTCTGCGAGATGATCGTGTTCCTGGCCGAGGGGCGCATGATCCGCCACGGCGGGATCCATGCCGTCGAGGAGGGGCGTGGCTGAGCGGGACAGCCGCCGGCGCGTCCTCGTCATCGAGGACGACGAGGACATCGCGCTCTCGCTGAAGTACAACCTCGAGCGCGAGGGGGGCTACGCAGTCCAGATCGCGGCCGACGGCGACGCCGGCCTGCGGCTGGCATCGGAGCGGCGCCCCGATGTCGTCGTGCTCGATCTGAACCTCCCCACGATGGACGGGTTCGCCGTCTGCCGCACGCTGCGCAGCCGTCCCGGCGGCGGCGACGTGCCGATCATCATGCTGACCGCCCGCGTCGAGGAGACCGACAAGATCGTGGGGCTCGAGCTGGGCGCCGACGACTACGTCACGAAGCCGTTCTCGATGAAAGAGATCCTCGCGCGCATTCGCGCGGTTCTCCGGCGCCGCGACCGGCAGGCCGAGGAGCCCTCCGTCCACGACGACGGATTGATCCACCTCGACCCGACGGGGCACGTGCTGCGCGTCGCCGGCCGCGAGCTGGCGCTGACGCGGAAGGAATTCGAGCTGCTGGCGGCGCTCGTGAAGAGACGCGGGCGCGTGCTCTCGCGCGACACGCTCCTGCAGACGGTCTGGGGGTACGACTACTTCGGAGAGACCCGCACGGTCGACGTGCACATCCGCCGCCTGCGCAAGAAGCTCGGCGCCGAGGCGGCGGAGCGGATCGAGACGGTCGTCGGCGTGGGGTACCGCTATCGCGCCGCGGAATAGCTCCGGCGCCGCCGCGCCCGCCGGGACCTCCGCATGAGATTCCGTCACCGGATCCTTCTCTTCGGGCTCCTGGCCGCCGTCGTCACGTCCCTCATCGGTCTCGCGCTGTACGGGACGCTGGCCGGCGAGACGCAGAGGCACCGCGTGTCGGAGCGTCTCGATCGCGAATCGGCCCTGCTCGTCCGGCTGCTCTCGGCCGACCACGGGCTCTGGCCCGGCCCCGTGGCGCCGCCCGAGGCGCACGGGCCGATCCAGGAGGCCGCGCACCGGTTCCACGACGACCTGGGTGTGCGCGTGACGCTGCTCGACCGGGACGGGCGCGTGGTCGGCGACTCGGAGCTGACCGATGCCGAAATCGCGGCGCTCGAGAGCCATGCGGCGCGTCCCGAGATCGTCGCGGCGCGGGCAGGCGGCACCGGTACGGACCAGCGGGTCAGCTCCACGCTCCGGGAACGGATGTTCTACCTCGCACGCCGGATCGACCGCGACCGGAGCCCCGTCGGCTTTGTCCGGCTCGCGGTGCCGGTGGCGGAGGTCGAGCGGGACATCGGGCGGTATACGGCGTCTCTGGTCGCCGTGACGCTGGCGGGCCTGCTGGTGACGACGCTCCTGGGGTTTCTCGCCGCCCGCCGTTTCTCGCGGCCGATCGAGGAGATGAGCCGCGCCGCGCACGCCATCGCGGGGGGCCGGCGCGACGTGCGCGTGGAGTACACGCGCGCCGACGAGCTGGGGGATCTGGGCGCCGCGCTCAACCGGATGACCCGCACGCTCGGCGAGCAGATCGACGCGCTCTCCGCCGAGAAACGGCTGCGCGACACGATTCTCGACGGCATGCGCGAAGGCCTGCTGGTCGTCGACCCCGCCCGCAGGGTGCTTCTCGGCAACCGGGCTCTGCGCGGGATCCTGGGCGATGCCGCCGCGGGCGCCGTGGGCCGCCCGCTCATCGAGCTGGTGCGCGACACGGCTCTGCTCGACGCCTTCGATACGGCCCTCGTGCGCGGGGAGGACCGGCGCGAGACGATCCGGCTCTCGGGCGCAGAAGGGCTGCCGGAGCGTGTGTTCGAGGTCGGAGTCACCCGGCTGACCGATCCGGCCGGCGCGCCCCTGGGAGCGATCGGACTGTTCCTCGACATCACGCGCCTGTCCGCCCTCGAACAGGTGCGGCGCGACTTCGTCGCCGACGCCTCTCACGAGCTGCGCACGCCGCTCACCTCGATCAAGGCCTTCGTCGAGACGCTTCTGGCCGGCGGCATCGACGATGCCTCGAACAACCGGCACTTCCTGGAGATCATCCGGAAGCATTCCGACCGGATGGAGGCGCTGCTCGACGATCTGACCGACCTCTCGCTCATCGAGACCGGAGCCGCGGCGATCCACCCCGAGGAGATCGCCCTGGGAGCGCTCGTCGGGGAGGTCTTCGAGACTTTGCGCCCGCGCGCCGAGGCGCGCAGGGTGCGCCTGGTGTCCGAGGTCGATCCCGGGTTCGTGGTCCTTGCAGACCGCCGCCGGCTCGAGCAGATCCTTCTGAATCTCGTGGACAACGGCGTGAAGTTCAACAAGGAAGCCGGTTCCGTGACGGTGCGCGCGCTCTCGACCGGCGCTCCCGCCGCGGGGGTCCGGATCGAGGTGGCGGATACCGGCGCGGGAATCCCGCGCGACGCCGTGGGCCGGATCTTCAACCGCTTCTTCCGGGTCGACCGTGCCCGGTCCCGCGAGATGGGAGGAACGGGCCTCGGCCTCTCGATCGTGAAGCACCTCGCGCAGCTTCACGGAGGCGGCGTGAGCGTCGAGTCGGAGCCGGGAAAAGGCAGCGTTTTCCGCATCGATCTGCCCGACCGCGACGGAGCGGCTGCGGTATAGTCCCTCCCGCCGGACCGCGGCAGGGCCCCCCGGAAAACTCGTGCGCATCCGCTGGCTTTCCCTTCTCTTCATCCTTGCCGTTCTGGCCGTCAACATCGCCGGCATCTGGCAGATCGCGTCGGCGCGCCGCTCCATCCGCGAGCAGGCGGAACGGATCTTCGAAGTCAAAACCCTGTCGCGGGCGAACGACATCGAGTCGCTGCTCGATGCGACCCGCGCCGACCTCGCGTTCGTCGCCCGGTCCGCCCCCTTCGAGGGGATCGAAGCGGCCCTCGCCTCCCGCGATCCTCGGGAAGCGCGCTGGCGCCGCAACGCCGTGGAAGGAGCGCTGCTGCTCTATCTGCGGGGGCATCCGCAGGTCGCCCGCGTCGCGCTTCTCGGATCGGACGGCGGTCCGCTGTTGCAGGCAGGCCGGCGCGGCGGGGCGCCGGTGCTGTGGAAACCCGGCGAGCGGGAGGCGGTCCCCGCGGGCGGCGGCCCGGCGCCTCAGGCCCTCACCACGGAGTTCCCGATCCCCGCCGAATCGGGCCGTCCCCCGGGCAAGGTCGTCGCCGCCCTGGAGGGCCGGATCCTGCTTCCGCACGGCCGCGCCGAGATCGAAGCGGGGCGCGACTGCCGCATCGAGGATGGAACGGGCCGCACGATCCTGCGCGAAGGGCCTCCCGGCGGCGAGTCGACCGGGGAGACGCGCTTCTCCGCCGCGGCCGTCGTGCGGTCGGAAGGGTGGCCCGAGCCGCCCCCATGGAAGCTGATCTGCGAGCAGGGTGGAGCCCCCGCGGAGGAGATCATCGAGCCGCTCGCCGCGAAGTGGCGCGCCTCGGTCGCCCTGAACGTCGGCGTCATGGTTCTTGCCATCGCCCTGGGCGTCTTCTCGATGCATCAGGTCCGGACGCGGGAGCGTGTCGAAGCGAAGGCGCGCGAGGAAGCGCGCGTGCACGAGCTGGAGCAGCGGCTCTTCCACTCTGAGCGGCTCTCCACAGTCGGCCGGCTCGCCGCGGGCATGGCGCACGAGATCAACAATCCCCTCGAAGGGATCGGGAATTACCTCATGCTCTGCCGCGAGGCGCTCACCCGCGAGGATGCGGGCGCGGTGCGCCGCTACCTGGACGGCGCCGTGCTCGGAGTGGAGCGGGCCGCCGGCGTCGTGCGGCAGGTCCTGGCCCAGGCCGATCCGGCCCGCGGGGCGCTGGCGCCGGTCGATCTGGGGGAGATCGTCTCGCAGTCCATCGCCTTCGTCCGTTCCCGGCGGGAGTTCTCGAAAATCCGGTTCGTCGCCCAGCCTGCCGACGGCCATTCCGCGACGGTGCAGGGCAACGCCGTGATGCTGGGACAGGTGCTGCTCAACCTCCTGCTGAATGCCTGCGAGGCGCAGCCCGACGGGGGCGAGATCGCCGTCGGGAGCAGTCTCGAGGGGGGCGCCGTCAGCGTGGAGGTCGCCGATCGGGGCCCGGGCCTCCCCTCCGGGGCCGAGAACCGTGTCTTCGAGCCGTTCTACTCCACCAAGAGCTCCACCGGCCTCGGCCTCTCGATCAGCAGCACGATCGTACGGCAGCATGGCGGCACCCTCGAGGCGTGGAACAGACCCGGGGGCGGCGCGGTGTTCCGTTTGAGCCTTCCCCTGCTTCCCGATGCGGCCCGCGAGACCGGCGGTGTGACGGCTCAGCAGCCGCGGAGTGACCGATGACCGACAAGAACCCCCCGCGCGGCACCGTGCTGGTCGTCGAGGACGAGTCGTACGTCCGCGACTCGCTCGGCGAGATGCTCCGCTCGCGTGGCTTCGACGTGCACCTGGCCCCCGCCATCGAGCCCGCGATGGAGCGTCTGAAGACCGCCCCCGTGGACCTGGTGCTCACCGATCTCAACATGCCCGGGGGCGGAGGCATCGAGCTGATCCGCCGGATCCGCGGCAGCGGATCGGAAGTTCCGATCGTAGTTCTCACCGGCTACGGAACCGTGGCCTCGGCAGTGGAGTGCATGCACGCCGGCGCCGACGACTACATCCTGAAGCCGGCGCATCCGGACGCCCTCGAGGTCTCGCTGCACAAGGCGCTTGCCGCCCGGGCTCTGCAGCGGGAGGTTGCCTATCTGCGCGAGGTCGCCGTTTCGGATGTCCCCGACGGCGAGGTGCCGATCGGGCAGAGCCGGCCGTGGCTGAAGGTCATGGAGACGGTCCGCGCCGCGGCGCCGACCGATTCCACGGTGCTGCTGCTCGGCGAATCGGGGACCGGCAAGGAGGTCGTCGCCCGTCTCGTGCACCGCCTCTCCGGGCGCGCGAAGGGGCCCTATGTCCGCGTGAACTGCGCGGCGACGCCTCTCGAGATGTGGGAGAGCGAGTTCTTCGGCCACCGCAAGGGTTCGTACACCGGCGCGGCGGCGGACCGCGAGGGACGGTTCAAGCTGGCCCACGGCGGAACGCTCTTCATGGACGAGATCGGCACGATGCCGCATCCGGCGCAGGCCAAGATGCTGCGCGTCCTGCAGGACGGCGAATTCGACCGGCTGGGCGACGAGCAGTCCACCCGCGTGGACGTGCGCATCGTCGCCGCGACGAACAGCGATCTCGGCGCGGAGGTGGCCGGGGGGCGCTTCCGGCAGGATCTGTATTACCGGCTGAACGTCCTGCGGATCGAGATCCCCCCGCTGCGCGACCGCATCGAGGACCTGCCGCTGCTGTCGGCGCGCTTTCTCGCCGAGATCTCCGCGCGGCTGGGGCGCAGCATTCCGACCCTTTCCCCGCGCGTGCTCGCCGAGATGACGGCGTATCACTGGCCCGGCAACGTGCGCGAGCTGCGCAACGTGCTGGAGCGGGCGCTCATCCTCTCGCCGGGCCCGGTGCTGCACGCGGTGGACCTGACCCCGGGCGCCGTCGAGCCCCCCTCCACCGCTTCGACCAGCAGCGGCTCGGAGGATCACAATCTGCGTGCCGCGCTGCTCAAAAGGGAGCGCGAGGTCGTGATCGACGCCCTGCGCCGGGCCGGCTCGGTGCGCAAGGACGCGGCGGCGCTCCTCGGAATCGACCAGCGCAACCTGGGCTACTACTTCCGCAAGCACACCATCGATCCGGACAAGCCGGAGTAGCGGCGGCGCGGGCCCGCGCCCCTAGGCCCGGCGGGCGGCGGCGCGCGCGTCGTCGCGCGGATCGCCGAGCAGCGGCAGGTAGTGCTCGTCCTCCTGCGCGAAGTGCAGCGTGAGGATCGCGTGGAGGCTGTAGAGCATCCGCTTGAGATCCCGCCGGTCGGCGGCATCGGGGCCGCTCTCGGGAAGACCCGACACGAAACGCCCCAGGACGTTCGCCTGGTGCGAAATCTCATGGTGGGTGCGGCTCATCGGCGCGGTCGGGTCGGTCCCGCCGATGGCGCGCGAGATCATCGGGTAAATCGTCGCCTCGTCCTCCCGCTCGTGCGGCACCAGCTCTTCCTCGAGAAACTTCCGGATCCCTTCCAGCTCGCGCAGCGCCGCCGGCCCGTCCAGCTCATCGAGGCGGTCGGCGATCTCCCGCAGGTGCTCGATGCGCGGGCGCAGGCGTGCGTGATCCTCGTGCATCTCGCGCAGCGCCTCGGCGGGCAGGCGCACTCGCGAGCGCGGGCGCCCGCCCAGGGCGCGCAGGGCGTTCGCGATCGCCAGGATGTCGATGCCTTCCTGCAGGAGCGCCCCGGCCGCGGGCGGCAGCCGTCCCGCCGCGGCGAAGAACATCGCCGCGAGCGAGAGCCCCATCCCCATGAGAACGCTTTCGAGCGCGATGCGGCGTGCCCGGCGCGCCGCGCGGACGGCGATCGCCAGCCGGTCGAGACGATCGACAACGAGCACGACGTCCGCCGCTTCGGAGGCGGCGCTCGCGCCGCCGGCGCCAAGGGCCACGCCGACGTCCGCCGCGGCGAGCGCCGGCGCATCGTTGATGCCGTCGCCGACCATGACGACCGTTCCACCGCGGCCGGCGAGCGCTTCCCGCTCCGCGCGGACGACTTCGAGCTTGTCCGGCGGTGTGAGACCCGCGCGCACGGCATCGAGACCGACCCGCAGGCCAATCGTCTCGGCCGGCTCCCGGCGGTCGCCGGAGGCCATGACGATCCTCTCGATGCCGGCCTGCCGCAGGGCGCGGATCGTGCGCGGAGCGTCCTCGCGCACGGGGTCGGTGACGAGTAAGGCCCCTGCCGGGCGGCCGTCGATCTCGACCCAGGCCAGGGAGGCCCCTTCTCGCTGCGCGCGCCGCTCGAGACTCTGCCGCAGCGTCCCGGCGGTCTCGGTCCCGGGGCGCCCGCCCAGGATCCATTCGGCCTTGCCGACCCTGACGCTGCGTCCGTCGACGCTGCCGAGGACGCCGGTGCCGGCTGTCTCGTGCACCTGCGACGGCGGCACAAGGGTGATGCCGCGCTCCTGGGCCGCGGCGATGATCGAGCGTGCGAACGGATGCAGGGAGCCCTGCTCGACCGACGCAGCCAGCCGCAGCAGCGCGTCGGCCCCGGTGCCGGGGAGCGGAACGACTTCCTGCACACGCGGGGATCCGGCGGTCAGGGTGCCCGTCTTGTCCAGAACGAGCGTGAGCGCCCGTCCGAGGCTCTCGAGGGCGCCGCCGCCCTTCACGACGACGCCGGCGCGGGCGCAGCGGGAGAGCCCCGAGACGATCGCCGCCGGGGCGGCGATGAGAAGCGGACATGGAGTTGCGACGACGAGCACCGCCAGGGCCCTGTGCGGGTTGCCCGTCAGAGCCCAGGCGGCTCCCGCCAGCGCGAGCGTGACCAGCGTGAAGACGCCGGCCCAGCGGTCGGCAAGCCGGACCATCGGAGCCGGCTTGGCTTCCGCCTCGCTCACCAGGCGGACGATCGCGGCGTAGGTACCCTCCCCCGCCCTTGCGGTCGCCTCGAGATCGAACGCGGGCCCGGTGTTCACCACACCGCTTCGGACCGGCTCGCCCTCGCGGCGCGTCACTGGAAGCGATTCGCCGGTCAACGCCGACTCGTCGAGGATCGCCGTCTGCGAGACCAGGCGTCCGTCCACCGGCACGACCTCGCCGGCCCTCACGAGGAGCCTGTCGCCGACGGCGACATCCTCCAGCGGCCGCTCCGCCAGCGTGCCGTTCTCGTGGCGGTGCACCAGACGCGGAATCCGTTCGCCGAGGAGCGCCAGATCGCGGCGCGCGCGCCGGGCGGCGTAGTCCTCGAGCCCCTCGCCGATCGCGAGCATCGCCGCGACCAGCGAGCCGGCGAGCCACTCGCCCGCCCAGAGGGCGCCGATCATCGCGAGCAGCGCGATCAGGTCCACGCCCGGCTCGCGCCGGGCGAGCTTCACGGCCACCGAGACGGCGAGCGGAACGAGGGCCACCAGCGTCCCGGCGGCCCAGACCCCCACCGCGATCTCCGGCCGCGCGACGAGCCAGGCGACACACCCGACGGCCAGAGCGAACAGCGTCGCCGCGCGGAGCGTCGTCTTCATCCGCGCCGCTTCCATACGACGCCGGCCCCATTCCCCATCGGGAACACGGCGGCGAACTCGTAATGCTGACGGAACCCGGGGTGGCGCAGCAGATCGTCTTCCGGCTTGCGGAACCCCGGCACGTCGTACGCGGCAATCTGCTCCGGAGTCGGATCGCGCTCGGTGCCGCACATCACCACCCAGTCCAGATTCTTGCCAAGGACGTAGTCGGGATCGGACTTTTCGTGCAGGAACCCCGGAAGCCGCGCGATGTGCGCGTCGCAGAGACCGAGATAATCGAGGCAGTACAGCTTCGAGCAGTACGGAATGATCCCCGCCGAATCGACGGCGACCCGGTCGCCGGGTCGCGCGTGCGCTTTCAGGTACTCGGCGACCGCGAACTCCCCTTCGTGCCGGAAGTGCGCCCGCGTGTTGCCCGAGGTGTAGCGCTCCTCGGCATACGCGAAGACCAGCAGACAGACCGTGAGCGCCCCGGTCACGGCGCGGCGGGCCGGGCCCATGCGCTCGCTCGCCAGACGGACACCCTCCGCCGCCAGCAGGCAGAGGATCGGCACCGACGGCACGAAGAAGCGGTGCATCGGCATCCAGTCGTCGCCGGACCTCAGGACGAAAACGGCGTTCGCCGCGAGAATGGCGAGCAGCGGCCGGACGCGCCGCGCGCCGCCGAGCCCGATCGCGGCGGCGACGAGCATGACGAGCAGCGGCCCGCCGTTCACCATGAGGAACTCGTATCCGTATCGCAGGGCCCGGAGCATCAACGTGAGACCACCCCACGACTTCGCGTAGTAGGTGTTCGGCAGCAGGGCGCCGTAGTAGCTCCACCGCCAGCCGAGGAAGACCAGGAACGGCAGAAGCACGGCGCAGCCCCAGATCAGCGTCTCGCGCAGCTCCGGCCGGCGCGCGCGGACGCGCGGGAGCAGATCCAGGCCGAGCGCCAGCGGAAAGAGCGGCCCCTCCGGCCGCGTCAGACATGCCGCCGTGAGACACAGACCGGAAACGACGGCCGCCCGCCGGCCGCCGGCGCCATCGACCCAGCTCATGTACGCCGCGGTCCCGCCCAGAATCAGAACGGCGAACAGCGTCGTCTCGATGCCGGCCATCGTCCAGAGCGCGAAGCTGGCGCTGCCGGCCAGCAGCAGCGCGGGCAGGAACACGAACGGGCTGCCGGAAGGCATCAGACTGCGCGCGATCGTCGTGAGCACGACGACCGCGAGGAGACCGCTCAGGAAGCCGATCGCTTTCGCCACCAGCAGCAGATCCAGCCCCGCCCGTGAGAAGGGCGCGAGCAGTACGACGAGCAGGAAGTTCGAGTAGCCCTCCACACGCTCGCCGGGATTGAACACCGGCCCATGACCCGCGCCCAGATTTTCGGCGAAGCGATAGGTGATGAACGCGTCATCGACCATCATCGCGCCGTAGGAAAGGAAGTGGACGGCTGAGAGGAGGAGGACGGCCGCGAGGAGCCATCGGTGGGGTCGAGTCACCGGGCACCATTTACAGCCCCGCCGCATCCCCGTCAAGGGCCGGCACTTGTGCCGCCTCCGCGGAATTGACTAGAGTCCTCCATCATCGATTCCCTCTCACACATGCCGCCTCGACCGCGCCTTCTGCTCTGTCTTGTTCTCCTTGCGGCCGCGGCCTGCGGCGGCAAGGAAGCGCCCCCGTCCGTGGAGCAGGACCCCCACGACGACGACGGGCTCGAGCTGCTCGACCCGGGGGGCGCCTCGATCGAGGTCCACACGCCGGACGCCGATATCCAGGAGCGTTCGCTGCCTCCGGAGGGCTCGCGCAACCTTCTTCTCATCACGGTGGACACTCTGCGGGCCGACCACCTGTCCTGCTACGGCTACAACCGGCCGACCAGCCCGCGGATCGACGCGCTCGCGCGAGACGGGATCCGGTTCCAGCGGGCGCAGTCGCAGCGCAGCCTCACCTGGCCGTCGCTTTCGAGCATCCTGAGCGGGCGCTACCCTCGCACGCACCTGGTGCGGCGCAACGGGGACCGGCTCTCCCCCGACGTGCCCACGATGCCGCGGATTCTGCGCGCGCACGGCTGGGTCGCCGCCGCGGCGGCCGCCTCGATGAAGACAGCCCCCGACCCCGGTGTGGATGTGCGCTTCGCGTCACAGAGCGGCGTGTCCTGGCCCGAGCAGGACCGGCAGGTCACCCGCGCCGCCGTCACGTGGATGGAAAAATGGTCAGGCCGGCCCTGGGTCCTGTGGGTGCACCTGATCGGGCCGCACGACCCGTACGCTCCGGATCCGCCGTACAGGGGCTTCTTCGACGCCGGATACCGCGGCCCGTGGAACGGCAGCCGCGAATCCCTCGAGCGGATCACCTCGCGACGCATCGTGCTCGCCCCCGAGGATCTCGCGCACATCGCCGCCCTCTACGACGGCGAGATCCGCGCCACCGACGCCCTGGTCGGCGACCTGCTGGATACCCTCGACCGGACCGGCGTACGCGACCGCACGACCGTCGTCTTCACGGCCGACCACGGCGAGGAGCTGTACCAGCGGAACTTCTACTTCATGCACGGATGCTCGATGTACGACTCGGTGCTGCACGTGCCGCTCATCATTCGAAGCCCGGGCACGCTCGAGAGTGGACGCACGATAGCGCCGACCGTCGAGCTCATCGACATCGCGCCCACGGTTCTGCCCCACATCGGCGTGCCGTTCGACGGCGCGGAGGGAATCAATCTCGCCCCGCTGCTGGCGGCGAAACCCGCGAAAGGCGCTCCGTCGGAACCGTGGCCCCGTTCTCTGTGGGACGGAAGCGGGATCACGCTGCCGGACGACCGGTTCGTCGGCGGCGAGCGATTTTCTGTCGCGGAGTACCGCGACAGGATCCTGACGCTGCGGACCGACACATGGCGCTATGTCTGGAACCCCGACGAGTTCCACCCCCACAGCAGCATTTTCCGCATCGTGGAGGGGGACCCGGGCTACGCGATCGCGCGCGAGGAGCTATATCGCACGGCCGACGATCCCCTGGAGAAGAACGAGCTCTCCGCCTCAGAGCCGGAGCAGGCGCGGCTCCTGCGGGAAGCGCTCCTGGACTGGGCCTCCCGGCGCGGAAACGTCATGGTTCCAAAGCAGATGGACGAGGCGACCCGCAACGAGCTCCGGAGCCTTGGCTACATCAAATAGACCCTGACAAAACGGCGCTGAGGTCTTAGGAAGGGCCCTGATGGATCTCAACAAGTTCACCGAAAAGGCCCAGCAGGCCCTGGCCACCTCCCAGACCCGCGCCGCCGAGGCCGGCCAGTCCCAGATCGAGCCCGAGCACCTTCTGGACGCCCTGCTCCTGCAGGAGGGGGGCATCGCGCCGCGGATCGTGGAGCGCGCCGGGGCCTCCCCCGCCGAGCTGGCGTCGGCCGCGGAGCGGGCGATCGCCGCCCTCCCCAGGATGACGGGGCCCGGCGCGCAGGCGGCGCCCCCGCTGTCGCAGCGTCTCTCATTGGTCCTCACCGCCGCGGAGTCCGAGGCGCGGCGCCTGAAGGACGACTTCACGAGCGTGGAGCACCTGCTCCTCGCGCTCGCGGGCGCCGGCCGTTCCGATTCCGTCGTGCGGCTTCTGGCCGATGCCGGCCTGGACCGCGAAAAGCTCCTCTCGGCAACGCAGCAGGTTCGCGGTAGTCAGCGGGTCACCTCCCAGACACCCGAAGGGACCTACGAGGCGCTGCTGAAGTACGGCCGCGACCTGACCGACGCGACTCACGCGGGCAAGCTCGACCCGGTCATCGGCCGAGACGAGGAGATCCGCCGCGTCATCCAGATCCTCTCGCGCCGGAGCAAGAACAATCCGGTGCTCATTGGCGAGCCGGGCGTCGGCAAGACGGCGATCGTCGAGGGTCTCGCCCAGCGGATCGTCCGCCGCGACGTCCCGGAGGGGCTCAAGGACAAGAAGATCGTGGCGCTCGACATGGGCGCGCTCATCGCCGGGGCGAAATACCGCGGCGAGTTCGAGGAGCGCCTGAAGGCAGTGCTCAAAGAGGTCGTGGACGCGCAGGGCCGGATCATCCTGTTCATCGACGAGCTGCACACGGTGATCGGCGCCGGCGCCGCGGAAGGCGCCATGGACGCCGGGAATCTGCTGAAGCCCATGCTCGCCCGCGGCGAGCTGCACTGCATCGGCGCGACGACCCTTGACGAATATCGCAAGCACATCGAGAAGGACGCCGCCCTCGAGCGGCGCTTCCAGCCGGTCATGGTGGACCAGCCCTCGGTCGAGGACACGATCTCGATCCTGCGCGGCCTCAAGCCGCGCTACGAGAGCCACCACGGTGTCCGCATCAAGGACTCGGCCCTCGTCGCCGCCGCGGTGCTGTCGCACCGCTACATCGCCGACCGGTTCCTGCCCGACAAGGCGATCGACCTCATGGACGAGGCCGCGGCCCGTCTGCGCACCGAAATCGACTCGATGCCCACGGAGCTCGACGAGGCGACGCGGCGGATCATGCAGCTCCAGATCGAGCGCGAGGCGCTGCGCAAGGAGAAAGACGCCGCCAGCCGCGAGCGGCTCACCCGTCTCGAAAAAGAGCTGGCCGATCTCGAGGAGGGCGCCCGCGAGATCCGTGCCCGGTGGGAGTCCGAGAAAGCGTCGGTCGAAGGCGTGCGCGCCACCCGCCGAAAGCTCGAGGAGGCGCGGGAGGCGCTCGAGCGCGCCGAGCGCGACCACAACCTCAACCGCGCCGCGGAGTTGAAATACGGCGTCATCGCGGGCCTCGAGAAACAACTGGCGTCGGAGGAAGCCCGCACCGCGGGCGTGGCCGGCGCGGCACGCCTGATCAAGGAAGAGGTCGACGAAGAAGACATCGCCGGCATCGTCGCCCGCTGGACCGGAATCCCCGTCTCGAGGCTGCTCGAAGGCGAGATGCAGAAGCTCCTGCATCTCGAGGAGGAGCTGCATCAGCGCGTGATCGGTCAGGACGAAGCGGTGACGGCGGTCTCCGAGGCGGTGCTGCGCGCCCGCGCGGGCATCAAGGACCCACGGCGGCCGATCGGATCGTTCCTGTTCCTGGGGCCGACGGGTGTCGGCAAGACCGAGCTCGCGCGGGCTCTCGCCGAGCGGCTGTTCGACGACGAGGCGGCCATGATCCGCCTCGAGATGTCCGAATACCAGGAAAAGCATACGGTGGCCCGTCTCATCGGAGCGCCCCCCGGCTACGTCGGGTTCGACGAGGGAGGCCAGCTCACCGAGTCGGTGCGCCGGCGCCCGTACGCGGTGCTCCTGTTCGACGAGATCGAGAAGGCCCACCCGGACGTGTTCAATGCCCTTCTCCAGGTTCTGGACGACGGGCGCATGACCGACGGTCAGGGGCGCACGGTGGACTTCAAGAACACCGTCGTCATCATGACGAGCAACATCGCCGGGCAGCAGATCCTCGAGGCGGCGGGGGGCAAGGGGCCGGCGGCCTACGAGCGGATGCGCGAGCAGGCCATGTCAGCCCTGCGCCAGCACTTCCGTCCGGAGTTCCTGAACCGCGTGGACGAGATCGTCGTGTTCCATCCGCTCACCGAGGAGCAGCTCGTCCAGATCGTGGAGATCCAGGTCGGGCTTCTTCAGAAGCGCCTGGAAGAGCGGCGGATCACCCTGACGGTGGACGAGAAGGCGGAGCGCTGGCTCGCGGACAAGGGATACGACCCGGTCTACGGCGCACGCCCGCTGAAGCGGCTGATTCAGAAGGAGCTCGAGACCCCGATCGCCCGGCTGCTCGTGGCGGGTGAGCTCGGGGAAGGCGGCCAAGTGCGCGTTGCAGGCACGGCCGGCGGGCTCAGGATCACCACCGACGCTCCCGTCGCGCGGGCGTGATTCTTTGAATTCCGGGCGACGCTGACGGAAGTCAGGCCTGCGCGCGCCGCCGCCTGTACGCCTCCAGCACGTGGGCGTAGGCGCCCGTCAGATCGCGGGTCTGCTCCAGCACCGCGATCCGCTTGCGGACACGGCCCTGCTCCTCGGCGGCCGACTCGGGCATCAGGCCCAGGTTCTTTTCCAGTTCCGCGAGACGCCTCTGAAGGAGCCGGATCTGTTCCCGGCACTGGGTGAGATCCGCCTCGAGCGCCCCGTCGCCGGTCTCGTCCCAGGCGCGGCATCGTTCTTCCAGCCGGTCCCTGTAGGCTTCGAGCTCCGGAAGAATCCGTGCAGGCACGCGGTCAGTCTACCCTCGCTGGACCGATTCCCACCCCGTTCGCTAGATTGACTCCGTGCTCTCCGACACCCTGCCCGAGCGCCCGGCCGTCGCCGCGGGCCCGGTCCCTCCCGGGAAGGCCCGCGCCGTCTATTCGGCGCGCGCCGCCGAGGAATCGGCGCACGCCGCGCGTCTGGCCGGTATCGACGACCGCATCAGCATCGCGCGCCTGGCCGCCGCGACCCTCGGCGCCGCGGTTCTCGCGGGCGCCGCTCTGGGCGCCCCCTGGGACATTCGCTGGGCGCTGATCCCCGCGGCGGTCTTCACCGGCCTTCTCATCGCGCACGAGCGGGTGATCGCGGCCGGCAAGCGGGCGCGGCGCCTCGCGGGGATCGCCGAGGCGGGTCTTCTCCGGCTCGACGGCGGATGGGTCGGCCGGGGCGACGACGGGCTGCGCTTCTTTCCCGCCGATCACCCCTATGCGCGCGATCTCGACATCTGCGGGCGCGGCTCGCTCTACGAGCGGCTGTGCCTGGCCCGCACCGAGGGTGGCCGCAGGCGCCTCGCGGAGTGGCTGGCGGCGCCGGCCCTCCCCGACACCATTCGCGAGCGCCAGGAAGCGGTCCTCGAGCTGTGCGATTCGGACCGGCTGCGCGAGGATCTCGCGCTGCTCGCCGACGGGATCGAAGAGGGCCTGCGCCGGCGTCGCGGGGGCCGAACGCCTGAAGCGGCCACGGGCGGGGCGGGTCGCCCGGCGCCCGCGCTTCCGCTGTCCGCCTGGGCCACGGCGCCCTCGCCGTTCGCGGGTGAGCGCCCGGGCACGGCGATCGGACTTCTCGCATTGCTCTGCGCCCTGGCGAACGTCGTCTGCGCCGCGGGCTGGTCCGCGGGCTGGTGGTCGTGGTGGCCGCTGGCCGCATCACTGGCGTTGTCGCTGGTGTGCTCGCTGTCGGCGCGGCGCGGCGTGGACCGGGCCATCGCCGGCGCGGAGCCGGCCAGCCGCGAGATCCCGTTGCTCGCTCGCCTTCTGGCCCGCGTCGAGTCCGAGCCGTTCCGTTCTCCTTTCCTCGTCACGCTGATTGAGAAGATCCGCGAGGGAGGCGGCTCCCCTGCCCGCCGCTCGGCGAGACTGGCGGCGCTCTTCGACCTGCTGGCCTGGCGCAATAACCAGATCTTCCTGCCGCTGTCGTGGTTCCTGCTCTGGAAGACGCAATGCGCCGCGGCGATCGAGCGCTGGCGCCGCCGCAACGGCCCTTCGGTCGAGCGCTGGATCCATTCCGTCGGCGAGATCGAGGCGACGCTCTCCTGCGCCGCGTGGCTGTTCGAGAACCCCGAGGATGTCTTTCCGCTGCTCTCGGAGACGGAGCCGGTATTCGAGGCGGAGGGGCTCGGCCATCCGCTGATCTCCGACGATCGCCTGGTGCGAAACGATGTGACCCTCTCCGCCCGCTGCCGGCTGCTCGTTGTCTCGGGCTCGAACATGTCCGGCAAGAGCACCCTGCTGCGCGCCGTCGGCGTCGGGACCGTGATGGCCCTGGCCGGCGCGCCGGTGCGGGCGCGCGCCCTCACGATCTCGCCGCTGCAGCTCGGCGCTTCGATCAGGGTCAGCGACTCCCTGCTCGAGGGCCGGTCGCTGTTCTACGCGGAGATCCTGCGGCTCCGGCGGCTCATGGAGATGAGCGCCCAGGAGCCCGCCCTCCTCTTTCTGCTGGACGAGATCCTGGCGGGAACCAACTCGCACGACCGGCGCATCGGGGCTTCGGCGGTCGTGCGCGGTCTGATCGACCGCGGTGCGCTCGGCATGGTGACGACCCACGACCTGGCACTGGCCGAGATCGCCGACGCCATGGGCGGGCTGGGCCGCAATGTCCACTTCGTGGATGTGGTCGAGAACGGCGGGATGGTCTTCGACTACCGCCTTCACGACGGCGTCGTGCGCAAGAGCAACGCGCTCGAGCTGATGAGGTCGATCGGCCTCGAGGTCTGAGGCCCGGGCGCTACTCGGTTCCCGCAGACGCCTGCTGCACCGCCTGCGAGTGCGCGTCGGTCGCCGCCTGCATCTCCGTCACGCTCGGCGAGAACGGCCGCGCGGCCGGACCGGGGCTGCCCGAGGGCATCGTCTCGACCGGCTGCGAGGCCTGGTCCTGCTGCCGCTGGATCTGCTGGGCAGGCGACAGCTCCACCGCCGTGGGCGCCACCGCGATCCAGGACCGGAGGGTCAGGATCACGACGATCGCGCCCGCGATGAGCAGGACGATGAATCCGAACGAACCGCCGCCGCTTCGGGATCTCATGCGGCTAATGTGGGTTCCGGCAACCGAAGGCGCCAGCGCGGCGAAATGGTGGTTGGCCAGAACAGCGTTGGTAGGAACCGGGTGCTGGTATGGTTGAATTCCCTGAATCAGCTTCGGGATGGCCGTCCGTTTCTGTAATTCAATTGATACACGATCGTGTGCCCTCAACAATCCGTTTACATTACCGCGCCTACCACGACTATAGTTGCCGCCAAGACGAGGGTCACCTAGCGGAACACCGCCCTGCGCAGGGCGTGAGCTGACCCGTGCGACGTACCGGCGGGATCCTCCGAGGGGACGATTTCCCGGGTGCGTGCCAGCCCGTTGAGCGGGGCGTGTTGTCGACGATGAGCGGAAATGCATACAAGGAGAGGGCGATGATCAGACGAGTACCTATCATCTTCGGGGCCTCACTTCTCGCATGCGGGACGGTCGTGTATTCAGCGCCGACGCCTATCAACGCGCCCGGCACGATCAACGTTCCCGGTCGCTATGTGCTGGTCAACGACATTGTCAGCATCCCGTATGTTGCTGACGCACTGGTCATCGATACAAGTGTAGGTCCGATAGATATCGATCTGGGAGGGTTTACGGTCACGGGCGCGGGTGTGGGTATGAACGCGGTGACTGTCTCAGGTCGCTTCCCCCTCCGCATCCGCAACGGTTCACTCTTTTCAGGCAATGCCCAGGCGTTGCAGTGTTTTGACGCGACGCCCATTACGATGGAACGGGTCAACCTCTTTGGGGACTGGGGAATCTGGATCCAAGGAAGCGCGAGCTTGCGCCTTCGTGAGAGTCGCGTGGATGCCACTGTTTATGGTGTATATGCCGACACCGTCGGTGATGTCATCATCGAGCGATCGGCATTCGGACAGGGCTATATGAACGCACGGATCCGGTTCGCGGGGAAGGTGCGGGTGAAAGACAGCGCGCTGCTGGGCGGGAGCCAGGGGCCGAGCCTGGAAGTGCGACATGCGTCCCGCGGTGTCTCCGTGGCCCGCAACACCTTGGGTGGCGCCGGAACTCCTGGCGGCGTCGCTATCGCACCTGATGGGGCCCGCATCCATGGAAACACTATTCATGGCACGGGCTATGATGGCTTGGTGTTGCTCGGCTCAAACATGTCCGTCCTCGGCAACACCATTGACGGGAGCGGCGGTGATGGACTGCTCGTTGCGGGGACCGGCAATTCCATCAGGGGCAACGTGATCACGAACAGTGGCAGCTGCGGGATCAACTTGACTCAGTCCGGCAACTCCATTCAGGGCAACACCTTTTCCGGGAATGCCTTCGGCGACATCTGCGGAGCGCCTTAGACTGGCTAGCCGAACGCGACGGAGCCGCGCGCGGACAGGGGAGGAAGTAAGAAATGGGACTGATCCAATGTCCCGACTGTGGCACGGAGATCAGCGATCAGGCCGCAACCTGCGTGAAGTGCGGGCGCCCGACTCCGGCCGCAAAGCACTCCGGCATGGTGGGTTGCGCGCTACTCACGGTCGGCATTCCATTGACGCTGATGGGTGGCTGCAACGCGGTTAGCTGTCTGGGGGACTGGGGCTTCAATAAGAACCGGGCCCTAGGCGGTGGGGTAATCGCCATGGTCATGCTCATGATCGGACTCCCCGCGCTGATTGTCGGTGCACGGAGGATCCGATGACCAACCTCCCGGCCCGCCGCGGGACCACCGTGGCGAAGCCGACGCACAGGAAGGTCCGGATTCGTCGGCACACGATCGCTCAGCCCGAGTTGCCGGGGGGCACGGTCGAGGAGGTCGAACGGCACGAGATCTGCGAGATCGACCTGGGGACTGACTCCTCCTCGACCTCGAGATCACAGACGACGCGGCGATCGAAAGAACCGGCATGAATCAGCCCGCCCCCGTTCGGCCGGATCACTCGTCACGGCGGCGCTGGGCTTGGACATTCGGGGCCTTCGGCCTCCTCTTCCTCCTGGTCAGCTTGTGGTGTGCTGTAGCCCTCAACAGGCAGGCCGCCGCCAGGCCAGCCCCGGTTACGGAATCGCCAGAGGCGAAGGCCGAGCGCGAATTGCTCGCGAAGCAGAAGGCCCTCATCGCCGAGGAGCGGTTCAGAAGCGTCAAGGCCACGGCCGAGAAGAACATCGCGGAGCTACAGAAGCTCGGCGTCCTGCGGAGACTCGATTGCGAGGCGCACGAGGCCTGGCTCGAACCGATCTACTGGACCGCCTCGAGCTACGACGCGAAGCGCGGCATGGCGCAGACGTTCGTAAGCGGCTGCATGCAGAAGCCGGATGACGCCAGTTGGGTGAATATCGTGGACAACAGGACCGGGAAGCGCCTAGGAAAGCTGGGCGCCTGGGGATTCACGGTGGACTGAGAACGCCGTTGCGACGCGTATCAACGCGGCGTCCGTCGCAAGTTACTGAAAACATTGGTGGAGCTGACGGGGATCGAACCCGTGACCTCCTGACTGCCAGTCAGGCACTCTCCCAGCTGAGCTACAGCCCCACGCGCGCGCCGGCGGCGCTACTGGCCGTCTTCGATCTCGACCAGGTCCGCTGCCTCCCCAAGGATATCGCGAAGCGGGTCCGTTTCGGGAGGCTCGGGGACCACGACTGCGGGGAGCGGCGGCATCTGCCTCGCGCCGATGGCACGGCTGCTCTTGCGGGGCTTGTCGGCGGCTGCGGTCGGACGCCGAAGCTCTGCGGCTTCGAGGGCGATGATCTCGCGATCGAGCATCGTGAGGCGCGCTTCCAGACGCTGGATTCGCTCGGAATGACGTTCCAGCCCGCCTTCGAGCGAGGCGGTGGAAAGGATGCGGCGCTGAATCTCGACACCCAGCAGGCGCTGCGCCTCGGACAGGTCGCGGCGCAAACCGTCACGTTCGGCTTTCAAACCGGAAACCTTCCAGGACCGGCTCGCTTCGCGCTGAACGCGATCGGAGAAGTCCCTCAGGAGATCGAGAGACTTGTCGAGCAGTCCCCTCTCGCCGCGCCGTGAATCCGCCACGCTGGGCCGTCCTGTCCTGTATCCCGGGCCGGCAGGGGGTGAACCACCACCGTGCGCCCCGGGGCCCCGAGTCCCGATGTTCAAAGGAGTTCGAAGTGAGTTATACGTGCCGCGCTCCGCACCTGTCAAACCGCCCCCCGCGGCCTTGCCCTGCCTCCGGCCCGAAGGCATGATCCGCGCCGCTCCGTTTCACACAGGGAAGCGAATGGGTGCTGGTGTGCCCCCCGGACTTCAAATCCGTGCGCGGCGGTCCGAGAGGATCGCTGGGTGGGTTCGATTCCCACACGCTTCCGCCACCGTGACCCGTTGCCGCCTGGCTGCCCTTTCGTTCGGTAGCGTTTGCCGGCCTACTGGCATGTCACGGTCGAGGCCTGAATCTCCGCGTCCCGCGACGCTGCCTGCGATGCTCCGCCCGAATCGTAGCTGCCGGCGCCGCAGTTGACCGCCCGGACGAGATACCAGACACCGTCCCCGGCCGGAGGCAACCCCCAATCCGTAGTACGCTCGCCGGAGTTGTTCTCGGTCAGACATGCCGATGTGCTCGTCGTGAAATCGCCCCCGCTCGATTGAAGGGCTCCGAGCCCCCCCTTCACCACGTCGTAGCCACTGGCACCCGCCACGGGCTGCCACTCCAGGAGTGTCTCGCCTGGCAATGCATCGATTGTCACGCTGAGGCCGGCAACCGCGACGGGCGTCGTGCATGGGCCAGCGCAGTACTTTCCTCCCGTCTGTGTTCCGAGTCCCCCTTCGCCTCCCCAGATGATCATCTGGATGCCGGTCCAGATGGCGGAGTGAACGATTCGCCCGGAAGGTGTATTCGCGTCGAGGGAGGTTGGCATCCACGCATCGGCAACGGGGTCGTACCGCCCCCCGGACTTGTGTGCGCTTCCCGCTGCGGCAACGCCGCCCCAGACGATCATCTCTTTCCCGGTCCAGATCGCCGTGTGATACCGGCGCGGCGACGGGACGCCGGACCCTGTGGAAGTCTGCAGCCAACTGTCCGCGACCGGGTCATAGCGGCCGCCGGTGTTCAAGAACCCCAGCAACCCACCCCAGATGATCATCTCCCTTCCGGTCCAGACCGCCGTGTGCTCGTAGCGCGGCTCCGCAACCGAACCTGCGGTACCGGTCGGAGTCCACATGTCGCTCACCGGGTCGTAGCGACCCCCTGAGTTCGTGCCCCCCAGCGGTGGGAACCCGCCCCAGACAATCATCTCGCTCCCGGTCCAGACCGCCGTGTGTTTGTGCCTTGCCGTCGGGGCGCCGACCGTGCTCATCGGGCTCCAGGAGTCCAGGTCCGGACGGTAGCGTGCACCGCTCTTGAGGTAGAGGGAGCCGTCGTCCCCACCCCAGACGAGCATCTCGGTCCCGGTCCAAGCCAGGGAGTTGTATTCCCTCGCGATCGGCACGTTCGCCCCGACGCTCGTCGCCACCCAGGAATTGAGCTGCGGGTTGTAGCGGCCCCCCGTGTTGGTCGGGAATTCACCCGACCCCCATACGATCATCTCGAGTCCGGTCCAGATTGCCTTGTGCCCAAAACGAGGGCCCGGCTCGCCGGCCGTCGAGATGGTCGTCCAGGAGTTCGTTGCGGGCTCGTATCGACTACCCGTGTCCGGCCCTTCAGTTCCGGACTCTCCCCAGATGATCATCTCGGCTCCGGTCCAGATCGCCGTGTGTTGACCCCGCGGCGTTGGCAGGTACTCCGCCAACAGAAGCGGATTCCACGAATTCAGGACAGGGTCGTAGCGGGAACCGTCTGCCAGCTTCGCATACGGGCCTTCCCCGCCCCAGACGATCATCTCGGTTCCGGTAGTGACGGCGACATGTGACTGTCGCGGCGTCGGCACACCAGTGCTGGTGCTCGTCGCGGTCCATAGTATCCGCCGCGATGTCGTAGACCCCTCCCGTCGAAACCGGCCCTGTTGTCCCCGATCCACCCCAGACGATCATTTTGGATCCTACGATCACAGCAGTGTGATTCTGCCGCGAGGAGGGCACCGAGGCTCCGAGGCTCGTGGGTTGCCAGGTGTTGCTCACCGGATCCAACCGGCCTCCGCTGTTCGTCAGCACGCCTGCGGGATAACCTCCCCAGACAATCATCCGGTTGCCGCTCCAGACAGCCGTATGTCCATAGCGCGCGGATGGGACGTTGGCGCCCACCGACGTCGCCTGCCACAGATCAGCGACCGGATCGTAGATGCCGCCCGTATTCGTGTCGGGCGCACGTCCTCCCCAGACAATCATCCGAGTACCGGTCCAGACGGCGCTGTGAGAGGACCGGCCAGATGGCGTACCTGAGCCCGTGGTCATCGCGATCCAGGAATCTGTTGCCGGGGAGTAACGCGCTCCGCTATTGATCCAGTCCTCGGTATTCGAATAGCCGCCCCAGATGATCATCTCGCTCCCAGTCCAGACTGCGGAGTGGCCGCTCCGAGGAGTGGGATGGGCCGTCGAAAGACTTGTCGCGGTCCAGAGCGAGGTCACGGGATTGAATCGCGCACCGGTGTCCAGCTCAACACCGCCGTCGGATCCGCCCCAGATGATCAACTCGGCGCCGGTCCACACGGCGGAGTGCCCGAGTCTCGTCCCTGGATGCGCACCGGCGTATCCAGTGGGTCTCCATGAACCGGTCGCCGGATCGTAGATACCTCCGGTGTCTAGGGAGCCCTGGTTCAGACCACCCCAGACGATCAGCTCGCTTCCCGTCCAGACAGATGAGGCGGTACGGCGCGGACCGGGAACGTAGGGCATCGAACTCCAAGAATCATCCGTGCAGGCACTAGTCGGAATCGCGGGGATCACTACCGGCCCATCGAGTGGATCTGGGTCTTGCGCTTCGTACTCGGTCTTGTGCGCCGCCCACCAGTCATCAAATTCCAGTTTGGGCCAGCTCGCCACCTCGAGTTCGATCGAGTCAGGAAGTAGCCGCAGGACACGCATGAATCGAACGCATCCGTCTGTATCCTCGAGCGGACTGATCCCCGCAAGACTCGTACTCCCTCCGAAGAGGGCCTTGAGCCGATCGGTTGCGATCGCCCATTCCTCGTCGCCCATCTCGATGTCGGCATCGTCCGAGGGAGATTGACCACGCCTGACCCAACTGACCTGCCGGACCGATGCGCCCAAGTCGCGAAATGGCACACCGGCAATCGCACGCTGCCACCCCGACCTCGCTCGTTCACGCGTGGAAGCGTGGATGTGCTCATCCTCGACGAATCGCTTCCGGATCAAGCGATCAACCAGGAGCGGCCGGGCGATGACTTCAGCGATCCGCTCAGGATCGTTTCCAACCGCGGCAAACAACTCACGAAGCCGATCCGGATCCCGCGTCTCCCGCACGATGCGACCGATCTCGGCCTGGAGTCTGGATGCATCGATCGGCTCCGACCATCGTTCCCGGAGCGCTCGCGTCCGCGCGAGGACCTCTTCGACACGATCACGAATCGACCCTTCCGACTGCACAGCGGACCAGGGCGGTTTTGGCCCTGGATTCTCGGAAGGCCAGATCCGATGCTCCCAATAGACCTGTTCGATTGCTCGTCGCGAATTGAGGCGGTCCGCGATGGACAGCATACCCGCGGCAGCACTCACTGGAAGGACAACAAGCATTGACGCAACGGCGACCCGGGCAGCATTGCTGACTGTCCAGGTCGGGTCGTGCGACGAACGCCGCGCATTCGTCTGGATGACGCACCCCCCCGGCACTGAGTCCTGGCAAATTACCCTGAATGCCGGCTCTCTTCAAGCGGTCTGCGCCTGCCGCGTTCGGGTGGAAATTTCTTGGAAGGCCGCTCGCTCGGTGGGACCAAGTGTGGCATCCATGACGGACGCGATTGAACTGACACGTGCGGAACGCACAGAACTTGAACGCCGAACCAGTAGTCGAACCTGTCGGGCGGAGGATGCGCGGCGAACGTGTCGGCTACGTTGATCTGAGCGGCACCCCCGGCTGGGCGAATACACCCCAGTCGACGAGCTGCTGCGCCGCTGAGATCAGCGCTTCCGGATCTCCGCTCACATCCCGAATCGAGAACGGCGCCGCGAAGCGGTTCGTGGCATGCTGGACGAGTGCGCGCAGCGGGTCGTCCGGCGCCGGCATGGGAATTCGAGTCGGCCATGCCGCATCCGTGACGACCAGGTCGGTGCCCTCGATCCGAACAGGCACGATCGCAAAGACGGGCGAGCGCGGATCGAGCACCGGCGGCGACTCTTGCGAAGCGGCAAATCCCGCCAGCTGCCGGTAATGCGCGCCCCCGTCCAGCGATATCAGTTCGCGGAACTCTGCGCCGGTGCTCCGGCGCGGGCCGCCCCTGATCTGCGACCGATACACGGCGAATGCCAGGTCCTCCGCCGCGCGGGTGCGTCGCACGGCAGCGCGCACGTGAGGCCTTGGAGCCGAGATCTCCGTAAGCGCCCGGACGAGCCGCGTCTCGAAGACATTGGGGGCCAGGCGAAGGACGGCGTATTCGCGCGCAGACCGGGAGAAGGCCGCCCAGCGCTCCCGATTGAGCAGAAGCTCTGCTGCGGGGGCCACCACATCCGGCCAGACGGTTCGAGGACCCTGGTCCGACAGGTACGTCGGGGCGAGAAACCCGGTTCTTCCGTGCTCGACGAGATCCCGCAGGCCACCCCAATCCGCAGCGACGATCGGGAGTCCCGAGGCGAGCGCTTCGGCGACAACTAGGCCGAAGTTCTCGAGTCTGCAATTGCTGAAGTGAACGAGCAGGTCGGAAGCTGCCATCAGCCGGGACAGGCTCTCGTGAGGCATCGGATCGAGGAACCGGACCCGCTCTTCGACACCCAGGCTGGACGCTCCCTGCTCGACCGCGCCAGCGTACTCCTCCCGCCCCGGACCCTCGGAGCGGCTGCCGAGGATGAGCAGCACCGTCCCGGGGACGTGCGTGTCGAGGGCTCGCAGAAAGCGCACAGCCAGATGAATGTTCTTCCGGCGATCGAAGCTCGAGACGGCGAGGAGCCACGGAACCTCCGGAGAGAGCCCCAGACGAGCGCCGAGCTGCCGTCTCCGCAAGTCCCGATCGTCCGCCGGCACGAACACGTCGGTGTCGGCGAAGTAGGGAACCAGGTGGATGGCCGGTCGCGGCGACTCGAGCATCCGATCCGCCACCTGCTCGCACACCCTGGAGGACACGATGATTGCGTCGTCCGTTCGCAACTGCGGCGCGATCCAGGCCCAGTAGGACCCGTCCGCGAAAGACCCGTGGTCCAGGAAGCAACGCCTCCGCCCGGTGGCGTGGGTCCACTCCGAGAAGCAGAAGATGGCGTCGTCCTTCTGTGCAGCACCCTCGGTCTCGAAGTGCTTCTTCAGGACGGATCCGACCGCGTGATTGACGTACGAGGTGCCGCCGTAGACCGTTGCCCGGGCATCGCCGAGCAGGGCGAATCTCGTGCTCAAGAGCGCGCGATCACCGGCTTTTCAACTTGTAGGTCTGGTCGAGCATGAGCCGGGGGCGGTTCGTGATGTTCGGCGTTCCGCGATGCAGCAGATTGCTGTCGCGAAGGATCGCGTCGCCGATGCCGAGCCGAAGAGGCACGAGATGGACGTTGGCAATGTCGCGGTAATCCGCCGCAGTCTCCTGTGCCGGGAGCAGATGCGAGCCCGGAACGACCTCCATCGCTCCATTGGCCAGGTGAACTCATCGAGCGCGATGTTGTAGGTCATGCGGCTCGTGCGATTAGGTGATGCAGGGTCGGGAGTGTCCTCGAGCGTCTGGTCGGCGTGCCAGTTCATGTACTGGCAGCCGGGTAGCGCCGCTTCCACCTTGGTCCACCCTCGCTGCCACCCCTGCGACCATCCGTTCGCGACACCAAGAAAGTGTTCCACGAGCTCTTCGATGATGGCGTTGGACCGGTAGCGCGCGTCGGCGAGCGGCCCGCCCATGATCTCCGCATAGGGAGCCAGGTCGACGGCGAGGCGAAGCTCCCCGCGTTTCTGGGTTGTGTCCCCCTCCCGGAGACGCTCGAACCCTCCCAGGACGAGAGGCAGCACCATCTCCCTCAGCTCAACGGCGAATTCCCGTGGAAGGAAGCCCCGGAGCAGCACGAATCCGTTCAGACGGAATTCGCGGATGTAGAGCGTCTTCTGCCCGGCCTCGATCGGCACCTTCGGTCCCCCCGGATTCCCTGCGCGGCACCCCCGCATGGCGGATGCCCCGCAGCTCGGTGGAATATACGACCCCGGTGACGTCCTTCGTTCTCAGTCGTCTCAGAGTGGCCGCTGTAGTTTGCGCCGCGGGCCTGCTATTGGCGCCGACACGCGCCTCCACGCCACCGCTGCGCCGCTACACGACCGCCGATGGGCTGCCGACCAACTCGGTGACTGCCCTGCTTCTCGACAGCCGCGGATTCCTCTGGGTCGGCACCACCGACGGCCTCGCCAGATTCGACGGAGACCGGTTCGAGGTCTTCGACGAGAGCCACGGCCTCCCCAGCGCGCGCATCACCGCACTCACCGAGAGTGCCGGCCACACGCTCTTCGTGGGAACGAGCCGCGGCATCGCCGAGCTGGCAGGCGATGCTGCGGCGGGAGGAACACCGTTCGAAACCCGGGCTGGCGATCTCGCGGTCAGCAGCCTGGCTCCCGGACCTGGCGAATCGGTGCTCGCGGCGACGGATCGAGGCGTATTCGAGTGGACGCCGCAGAACGCGGCGCCGGAGTGGAGGCCGCTCTCCGCGATTGGTCCGTGCTCGTTCGCGCGCGCGGATCGGCACGGGAACATCTGGGCTGACTGCGCCGACACTCTGCTGCGCGTTGCGCCCGGCGCCCGGGTGGCCACCTGGGCGCTGCACGGTGAACTCCGGGCACCGGCCGGCATGTGGATCCTCGATGTCGCCGAGGATCGCGGCGGCCGCTTCTGGATCGCGGGCTCCGGCTTCCTGTGGCGGCTCCCCCGTCCGCCCGAACCCGGAGCCCCCATCACCCCCGAGAAGTTCGAAGGCTGCCTGCAATCGGTTACGCCCCGGGTGTTCTCGCTTCTGGAGCGCCGCGACGGAAGCCTCTGGGCGGGCACGAGCGCCGGGCCGGTCCGGATCCTCGACGACGCCCCGCCCGGCGCGTGCCCGTTCGACGCGCTCTATCCCGACGGGTTCCGCGACATGCGCATCGCGAGTGCGCTCGCCGAGGACCCGGCGGGGAACCTCTGGGCCTCCGAGGGCGCGTTCGGGCTGCTTCGGCTCGCCGCCGACGGGCTGACGTCGTTCGATCGTTCCGACGGTCGGCTCTACCCGTCGGTGGAATCGTTCGCCGAGGCTCCGGGCGGCGAGCTCGTCGCGCTGGGCGCCGGACAGCTTCTGTACCTGTTCGAGGGGGGGAGATTCATTCCGCTCACCCCGTGGTTCCCTCCGGACACGGCGGTCGGCTGGGGCACCCAGCAGCGGATGCTGTTCGACCACACAGGCGCACTCTGGCTTGGCACACGCACCGGACTGATGCGGTGGGACGTGGCGGGCGATCCCCGAAAGATCTCCGGACGCGCGCCGGATCGCGTCTACACCGGGCGCGACGGTCTTGCCGCCGACGCGATCATGCGGGTCTTCGAGGACAGCCGCGGCGATCTCTGGATCGCCCCCGACTCCGGCCCCCATCCGTCGCTTTGCCGGTGGACCCGGGCGCGCGATGCCATCGGCTGCTTCGGACCGGAGGAGGGTGTGCCGGGGCCGGGATCGCTGGTGCGTTCGATGGTCGAGGATGTCGCGGGCGATGTCTGGATCGGATATCGCGAAGGCGCTCCCCTCGTCCGGTACCGCCGCGGTGTCTTCGAGCGATTCGACGAGAGCGTCGGGTTTCGTGCCGACGAGGTGACCTCGCTCCGAGCCGACGATCGGGGCCGCATCTGGGCCGCGGCCCCTCGCCGGGGGCTCTATCGCGTGGACGACGCCGCAGGCGCGCGGCCGGGTTTCACGCTCCTCGACGAGTCCAGCGGGCTGCAGAGCCTCGATCTCACATCCCTGACCACCGATGGCGACGGCCGGGTGTATCTCGGCTCGAGCCGCGGCATCGACCGCGTCGATCCCGCGAGCGGATCCGTTCACAGCTACACCGCGCGCGAAGGCCTGGTCAGCACGACCGTCGCGGCCGCCACAAGACTGAAGTCCGGCGCGCTCTGGTTCGGTACGGCCGGGGGCGCTTGTTCGCTCGTGCCCCGGGCCAATCCCCCACCAGCTCCCCCGCGGGTCTATCTGATGGCGGTGCGCGTCGCGGGCGAGCCGCGGCCCGTCTCACCCCGCGGCGCCGCGACGGCTGACGAGTTGTCCCTCGAGCCGACACAGAGAGACCTCGAGATCACATACACGGGCACCGGCAGGAGTCCCGGAGAGAGGCTGCGGTTCCAGACCCTGCTGGAAGGCGCCGGCGGATCCTGGGGCGAGCCCACCGACCGCCGGTCCATTGCCTACGCGCAGCTCGCTCACGGCCGCTACCGCTTTGCGGTGCGCGCCGTCGCCGCCGACGGCTCGGTCAGCGATCCCCCCGCGGGGTTCGCCTTCGTCATCGCGCCGCCGGTCTGGCAGCGCTGGTGGTTCATCGCTCTGTCCGTGGCCCTGGTGGCCGGAATCGCGGCGCTCTTCCACCGCCAGCGGACCGCCCGCGCGCTTGCCCTTCAGCAGCAGCGCACGCGCATCGCCCTGGACCTTCACGACGACGTCGGCTCCTCGCTCAGCCAGATCGCTCTCCAGAGCGAGTTGGCGCTCTCGCGACTGGAGCGTGGCGAGGGCGACCCCGGAGAGGCGCTCGAGAAGATCTCCGGCGACACGCGCGAACTCGTGGATTCCATGAGCGACGTCGTCTGGTCGGTGAACCCCGGTAACGACTCCCTTCGGGATCTCGTCCGCCGGATCCGCGCCTTCTCGCTCGCACGCGAGCCGGGCGAGGGGGTCGTGATCGGCCTCTCGCTTCCCGGGGACGGAGTCGACCTGCGCCTGCCTCCCGACCTGCGCCGGCAAGCCTGGCTCATCTTCAAGGAAGGCCTCACCAACGCCCTGCGGCACGCAGACGCCAGGCGGATCGGCGTCACGCTGTCCGTGGAGGGGGACGGCCTCGTGCTCGCGGTCGAGGACGACGGCCGGGGGATCGCGCCCGGCGGCAACCCGATGGGTGGCCACGGGCTGGTGAGCATGCGGGAGCGGGCCGCTGCGTGCGGCGGCTCCCTCGAGATCGGGCCCGGGGCGGGCGGCGGCACACGTGTCCTTGCGAGACTTCCCTTGCGAGGAGCGTAGCCGCATGATCCCTGTGAGTCCTCTCAGGCCACCCACACCCGGATCGGCGGACACTCACCACCGGAGGCGCCGATGACCGAAAGGCAGCCGCTCCGTGTCGCGATCATCGAGGACCGGGATGACATCCGGCTCAGCCTCTCCGCCATCCTCGACGAGGTTCCGGAGTTCCAATGCGCCGCCGCCTGGGCGACGATGGAAGCGGCGCTGCGCGAGCTGGGCCCCCCGCTCCCGGACGTCGTTCTGGTCGATCTGCATCTTCCGGGGATGGACGGCATCACGGGGATCCGGCTGCTGCGGGATCGATACCCGGCGCTGATCCTCCTGGTCCTCACCGTCTTCGCCGACGATCGCAGGATCTTCGACGCGATCTGCGCCGGTGCCACCGGATACCTGCTCAAGAACACGCCGCGCCGCAAGCTCTTCGAGAGCCTGCGCGAAGCGGTTGCGGGGGGTGCGCCGATGTCGCCGCAGGTCGCCCGCCGGGTCATCGAGCTGTTTCGGACGGTGCGGCCGCCCGCTCGGGCCGACTACGGCCTGACCCCGCACGAAATCCGCGTGCTGCGGCTGCTTGCCGATGGCCACAATTACCGCAGCGCCGCCGACGAGCTGGGGATCAGCGCGAGCACCATCAATTACCACCTGCAGCAGATCTACCGGAAGCTCCAGGTGCACAGCAAGTCCGAAGCGGTCGCCAAGGCCCTGCGCCAGGGCCTCCTCGCCTGATCTTTACGTCGGTACCTGAGAAGACACTCAGGTCTGCTGCCAGGACGCCGGGGTATTCATGGGTGCGGTCACTGGAGGCCCGTGCCATGAAGACTCGACGCCCCGCGTTCCGGTTCGCCCTCTCCATCGTCGCCGTCGTCCTGCTGATTTCGGCGAGCGCCCTGGCAGCCGTCCCCCCGACGCTCGTCAACTACCAGGGGGTGCTGCGCGACGCCGCCGACAAGCCTCGCAACGGGACCTTCGACATGGTCTTCCGGTTCTTCGACGCGGCCACGGCCGGCACGGAGATCCTGGTGGACTCTCACACCGGCGGCGGAGGCAATGCCGTCACGGTCAGCGGCGGGCTCTTCTCGACGGCGCTCGGCGGCGGCACCGTCACGGACGGCTCCGGTGCGGGGACATATACGAACCTCGCCGATGTCTTCCGCGACTACGGAACCGTGTATCTCCAGATCACCATCGGCGGTGAAACGCTGTCCCCCCGGATCCGCGTGCAGTCCGGCGCGTACGCGCTGAACGCGAGCAACCTGGGTGGCAAGCCGTCATCGTCATTCGTCGACACGTCCAGCACCTCGCAGACCAAGGCGGGGCACCTGATCGCGAGCGATGGCCTCGAAGGAAACAGCACGACCGCTGTCGGCGTTCAGGGAATTGGCCTGACGTCCGGTGGGACGTTCGCAGACTCCAGCATCACGGCGGTCGCCCATCTCGGGTACGCCACCGGGGGCAACAAGTACGGCGTGCACGGGATGGGCGCGACCGCCGGGGGCTGGTTCCACAATCCGGCCGCGACGTGGAACGCCTACCTCGGCTACGCGGGCTACGGGGTCTATGCCAACGGCACGCAGGCCGGCGGCTACTTCTACGATGCCAGCGGCAACTACGGGTACGTCGGGTACTCCTTCGGCTACGGTCTCTACGGCAACGGGACGAACACGGGCGTCATCGGCACCAGCCCTTCTGTTGGCGGGTACTTCGTCAGCGGCACCAGCTATGCCTATCTTGCGAGGACTTCCGGTGGCTACGGAATCGACGCACACGGCAGCGTCGTCGGCGGGACCTTTACGAATGGCGCCGGAACCGGAGGCTCGCAGCTCTCTTCCGTGGACGTCGGCGTCTGGGGATGGGGCAATTACAGGGGAGGATCGTTCTACGACACGGATAATTCCGGCTCGGCTTCGGTCGGCTTCGGGGATCTCGGCATCAGCGCGTCGGGTCTGCAGGCCGGAGGGTATTTCTCGAAGCCTGGCACGAGCGCGCAGGCCTACCTCGCAGCGAGCAACGGCGCGTACGAGAACGGCGTGTACGGCCTCTCGAGTGGCTCCAACGCGTCGCCAGGCTACTTCGTGGATCAGTACTCCGGCACCTACTCGTATGTGGGCACCGGCTCCAAGATCGCGGGGAACGGAGGCGTCTTCTTCGTCCAGAACGACCCGACCGACTCGAAACGCATCATCCAATATGCCGCGCCGGAGGGGGACGAAGTCGCGGTCTATACGCGCGGGACGGCGCGGCTCTCGAACGGGGCGGCCCGGGTGCGACTGGGCGAAACGTTCGCGAGCGTCGCGAACCCCGACGTCGGCCTGACGGTGCAGGTGACTCCTCGTGGGGCGGCGGTGCCCCTCGCCGTGGAATCGGTGAGCACGACCGAGCTCACAGTGCGCGGCCCCGCGGGTGGCCCGACGGATGTCGTCTTCGACTACGCCGTCTGGGGGCTTCGGATCGGGTTCGAGGACCACGCGGTGCTCCGGCCGAAAAAGCAGGAGGCGTTCATTCCTTCTCCCGAGGCAAATGACGCGATCTACACCGCCGATCCTCCGCTGCGCGCCTACAACGCGCATGAACGATTCCGCAGGATGGAGTCGGACGTGAGCCCGGCAGCGCTGCGCAGCGAGAGCGGCGCCGATGCCCTCAAGGCGGCGATCCATGTCTACGATCGCACCGCGGACACTTCCAGGATGCTCGTCGGTCAAACGCCTCCCCCCGACGTCACCCTTCAGCGCCCGTCCGCGGCCTCAGTCCCGTCCGCACCCCAACCGCTGCGACTCGCCGTCCCCGGTGCCTCCGCGGGTTCCGCCGCCACGCCGGGGAAGACGACCGCGTCGCTCCCGGTCCGGGGCCCCGCACCGGCGGAATCGAGCGTGCCGCTCGCCACAGTGTTCCCCGCGAACACCGTGCCGATGCCGGTAACCGAGACGGTCGAAGCCGGCGACGTCCTGGCGAACGATCCGGTCCATCCGGCCTCGCTGCGCCGCGCGTCCCTGGCCGCCGATCCCGCCGTCGTCGGCATCGCCGCCGGCGACTCCGGCGCGGTCTGGAACGGCACCGCTCCCATCGCCCTCGCGGGAACGGTCGTCCGCTGCCGGACGGATGCGTCCCAGGGCGCGATCCGGCCGAACGATCTGCTCGTCGCGTCGAGCGTGTCCGGTTCGGCGGCGCGCGCCGGTGAGAATCCGGCTCAGGGCACCGTCATCGGCAAGGCGCTCGAAGGGCTCGACTCCGGGAGCGGCCTCATCCGTGTCCTGGTCATGCCGCACTGAGTGCATGGTGGGCGCGAGATTGTTGGAAACTTCGTCGAGGGCGCATGGCGCCGCGGGCACAAAATCCAGGATCGGCGCGGCACTCCCACAGCTTGTAGCCGCCTCGATCCGACCTACAACCGTAC
>Ga0187894_10000135_pt1 | contig 93423 bp, 105 predicted proteins | sample GBC1701081metaG_FD_136650 | JGI IMG/M metagenome (GOLD analysis project Ga0187894, IMG submission 136650) | White microbial mat communities from a lava cave in the Kipuka Kanohina Cave System on the Island of Hawaii, USA - GBC170108-1 metaG ...
AGACACTTATTGCTTCCGCTCTCGCAGCATGTCTGACTCAACGGGGGATCGATGTGGGAGTGATGAAACCGGTTGAGACGGGAGTTTCTCGGTCGCGCAAACTTCAGTCCGATGGCGCACGGTTGAAAAATGCAGCTGGAAGCTGTGATCCAATTGCAGAAATCTGTCCCTATGTTTTTCGACTTCCTGTCGCGCCACTCTCTGCTGCGCGAGCGGAAGGGAAGACTATCCGAATGGCAACGATCATGCGCGCCTTCGAGCATCTACGTCGGAAGCACGCATATATGATTGCTGAAGGAGTTGGAGGTTTATATACCCCTGTTACTCAATCACTTAATATATTAGATCTCATCCATCAAATGAAGTTACAAACGCTTGTGGTCGGAGAGTCTGGTCTTGGAGGAATCAATCACGCCTTGTTGACCATTCACGCGCTCCGCCAGCGAAAGATTTCCGTCGTGGCGTTGGTCTTAAATCAGTGTCGCCCAGCGCGTACAAAGACTGCTCGCCTGCAAGAGCAGTCCACCGTAAATCTTCTTCGACGACTTGCAGGGGTCCCAGTGGTAGGCCCACTCCCCTACAGCCAGAACATGAAGAAAAACTGGAATGAGGGTTTGATCCGCTTGGCAGGAACCGCTCCGATCAAGAAGCTCGCGAGGCTGATCTTGGCCCGCTGATTCATGAATCATGCGGGCTCAATCTGGGCAAGGAAGGCATTCACAGCCTGGCTGAGATCCTGGGCCTTCAGGATTGCGGAGATGACTGCCACCCCGTTGGCTCCCGCGCGTAAGACCTCTCGGACTTGATCGATGTGAATGCCACCGATTGCGAAGACCGGCAATGCGGTGAGCGCACGCATCGCGCGTAATCCTTCAAGCCCAACCACCGGGTCGTGATCCTGTTTGGAGCCTGGTGTAAAGATGGGACCAAAGCCAAGATAGTCCGGTTGCAAGGCTGTGGCCTCTCGCACCTGATCGGGATTATGCGTGGAGATCCCGATCAACTTCTCCGGGCCCATCACCTTTCGCGCCAAGTCGAGCGGCAAGTCTCCCTGCCCCAGATGCACGCCATCGGCATCTACCGCCAATGCCAGGTCGCAACGATCATTGACGATGAAGAGGACGCCTGCCTTCGCGGCAGCTTGTCGGAGGGCTAAGGCTTCCACGTAGGCGTCCTTCATCGATGCAGTCTTGTTGCGATATTGGAAGAGGGTGGCGCCGGCTTCAGCCGCGACTGTCAGCATCTCCACCAACGGCCGTGCAGGACTGACTGACGGATCGAGAATAATATAAAGACCCGATAGGGAATGAGACCGTGCGGCATTCATAAAGATCGTTATATGGTTTATCTCGTTTATTTAGTTTGTTTGGTTGAACTAGACCAACGAGATGAACGAAACAAACCAGAAAAACCATATCAACCAAATCAGGATCACTTCTTATCGCATGCCACTTTCCACAGAGATCGATTGATCGTTCGCGGGATAACCGGCTCCCACTGCTGTTCCTCCGGGGTACTCGGGGTGCTGTACACCACCTTGCCGGTGGCCATGTTGCCAGAGAACCATGTGTATGCAAGCATACGTATGCGTTCCTCCGCACAATCGAACTCATTGTACCGTTTGATAGACAACAATGAATCGCCCACCACTGTTTGAACGGTCTTGTAGTCGTACAATTGCCACATCTTTGCAAGATTTCCCTTGCGGCGAATGGACTCCGGATCGACGTAGACCTTCAATCCCACTTCGTCGTCGCCACTCGTCAACACCCATTCCGCATAGACTGGTCCGCTGCCCAACATTATAATTGTGAACAGGAGCCAGAAGCCTAATCGACAGGCCAGTCGCTGCTTGGGGGATAGTCCATCATTGTGAGACAGAACGGATGGCTCAGGGGAGCGGCCATAGGGGCCAATTGTAAAGGGCATAGAGGCCTCGCGATGAGGCACATTCTAAGTGTGCCGAGATCGAGGATGCAAGATCAATGAATACCGGCTGCTTGTTACGTGAGGCAACTGGTATAGTTATGGGGACGGTTTTGTTGTCGAAGGAGGACTGCCCATGACAACCAAAAATCCGGCTCACCGGCAGACAGGTGAACGGAACCTCTCGCCTGAACCTGAGTCTATGCAGAAGTATTCAGACGAGGTGAGGGAACGGATCGCGAAGAAAGCCTACGAACTCTATGAGCAACGGGGACGGCAGGCGGAGCGCGATGTGGAAGACTGGCTGAAAGCTGAAGAACTGGTCCGGAAAGAAATGGATGACCGTGCAGCGATCAGGCGGGCTAAACCGTGATCACCATGCATAGGCTTCTGGCGCAGGCCCACCCGGGCCAGGGAAAATCCCATCGAGCCGTTTCAGTGTATCCTCATTCAATGTGAGACTCAGCACCCTCATCGTGTCGTTCAATTGCTCCATTGTGCGCGGTCCGATAATCGGCGCTGTGACGGCTTTCTGGTGCAGCAGCCAGGCGAGCGCGACATCGGCCGGGCGCTCACCGAGTTGCACGCACAATGCCTCATAGGCTTCCAGTTTGGGGCGATACTTCTCAATGTCTTTCTTCACATCTTCGTCCGCACGTCGACCGGCTGTGGCCGGCTTCAAGGCTCCGGCCAGGAGTCCGCGCGCGAGCGGGCTCCAGGGGATCAATCCAATGCCATAGGCTTCGCAGGCTGGAATCACTTCTAACTCGACCGTCCGTTCGTTCAAATTATAGAGACTCTGCTCCGACACAAGACCGAAGAAGTGGCGGCTTCGCGCCAGTTCTTGCGCTTGGGCCAGGTGCCAGCCGGCAAAATTACTGCTGCCGACGTACAGAACCTTGCCTTCCCGGACCAAGTGTTCCATGGCCTGCCAAATCTCTTCCCACGGCGCTTCCCGATCGACGTGATGCATCTGATACAGGTCGATACAGTCGGTCTGAAGCCGCCGCAGACTCGCCTCGCAGGCCCGCTTGATGTGCAGGGCCGACAAGCGAGACTGATTCGGCCACTCGCCCATGCGGCCGAACACCTTTGTCGCCAGCACGACTTTCTCACGCCGTCCCCCGCCCTGGGCGAACCAACGTCCCACAATCTGCTCTGTCCATCCCTCCCCTACTTTCCAGCCATAGACGTCCGCCGTGTCGAAAAAGTTGAGTCCTAACGCCAACGCCCGATCCATGATGGCAAAACTGTCAGCCTCGCTCGTCTCAGGCCCGAAGTTCATCGTGCCGAGACAGAGCCTGCTGACTTTTACTCCCGACCGACCAAGATGGACGTATTGCATAAGACGCTTCCTTTATGACCGTTTGCCACAAGCAAGTTTCCACAAATCATGGTCAAGAGTTCCTGGAGAAATTCGCAGCCACATGCTTTTTGCTGAGCTGCGATCGAGGATGTTGCCACTTCCCATATTGCCCGAAACATATATGACCGTAAGCCCCTCATAGCGCGGTTTGGCACAGTCATATTCCATGTGCGCTTTTGCGGACAAATATGAGACGTCCGCCTTGGCTTGCGCAGTCTTGAAGTCGAATAGTACCCACATCTTCACCAGATCTCCATCGCGGCTCTTGGTGGTCGGATCCGCGTACACAGTCGTTCCCGCGCCGCTTTCGCCAAAAGACATCCACTCCGCACAAGCAGGCCCGCTACTCAGCGCCAAGAATGTGAGCAGGAGCAGTAGTTTCATGTGGAGTCCCACGGCTTCATCGGTCATTTCGCCACACCACTCGCCTGGATCCTGATCTTCTCCTCCACGCTAGCCATGAGTTCGGCAAATCGTTCAGGTTGTGGCGCCGTTCTCGGATCGAAACAACCGGCATCCCGCAATTTTCGCAAATAGTCGAACTCGATGAGCCACGCACTCTTATTGGTTCTTTCTTCCGCGAGCGCGTAGTAAATATCGTGGAGCGGCGTCTCAGGCGCGGTGCTTTGCATGGCATGAACATCGTTGAGTATGGTGGAGACAGTCTTGTTGCGGACAAATAGCAGGCCCCTTGCCGAGGTCAAGAAATAGATCAAGGCCGTGCCGGCAGCGATCACGGTGAGAACGATCAAGGATACTTCCATGATCTTCTCCCTTGTTCATACAACCGGCACAGCGCAAGCAGCCATCCGAAGGGACCTACTTCGTCCCGCGAACAGGAAGGAGCCGGCGAACTGGACCGGCAGGTTTGTTCTGATACTGTGCGACAAACATCTCGCCCGCGGCGCGGGCATGGGTCTCAGCATCTTCTCGCGTCGCAAAGCGAACCTCTCCCACCTGCCACCACCGGCTCGCGCTGACACTCTCTCCTAACAACTCCGCCACCGCCACCTTCAGCGCCTTCGCCAATCGCACCAGCGTGCTCAATGAAGGATCGTGCTGTCCCAGTTCAAGCCGCGTCAGGAACGCGCGCGACAGACCGGCGGTCACGGCAAGCTGTTCTTGCGTCAAACTGCGGCGGGTTCGCAGTTGCTGGAGCTGTTTGCCGAACCGCTGAATCGCGCGCACGAGGCACCTCCATCCTGCTCATGGCTGCTTCTTCAAATTGATGTGCAGCGTCCTCATGACAGCTCCGCCGAGGGAATTATGCGCCTTTCCCACAAGAGACAGTTTCCCTCCGCCAAATGTCCAGAATTCCTTACAGCCCATCTTGCCGAACTCCACAGGATAGACCAGTGACCCTCTGACAGGCACTCTGCCCGCCTCATCCGGAGTAGGCTTCGCTTCCTGTGTTTCGAGGGAAAACTTCTTGTTCTCGGTCTGGCTGCTTTGCTCGCACGTATACTGGACGCTTCCGCTCAAGGTGACATCTTTCACGCCGCTGTCGAGATCTTCCACAGCCAGCGTCACGACGTAGAGATCGCTGGCCTCCACGTCGATAGACTGGCCATCTTTCACAATCTCTCCCCTCGCCTGCGTCTGCATGTTGTATGTCTGCCAGGTCATGGTCGGAAGCGAAGCATCGGAAACGGGAATCGGAACCCGGGGCACCGGCTGAGGACAGCCGACTAAAGAAAGACCTGACACGACAATCAATCCAAGAAGTCCGAACCGGACCGGATTCGAATGAGAGACCATATCGTTCATCGTCACACCCTCCATGATGTTGCAGCAACGCCCTATCCGGCGATACGGACTGTGCATCGCCGGCGATTCGCCGCAAGGCTAGGCCGTCTGTGGAGAACTGTCAAGGATCATGGCCGGCAGGTAAGTATTGATTGAGGCCGTTATCTGTCCAAAACTGAAATGGAGTAGTACAATTGTCGCAATCGAGCAGTCACAACATCGATAGAGCAAGGAGTCAGTATGGCAGGGTTCGTCTTGCGGAAGGGTCAGCGGCTCAAGACATTCACAACGGCTCGGTACCGTGGGGACAAAATTGCCGGGGAAGGAATCATCAAAGATCTTTCGCTGAGCGGGACTCACATGACCGGGAATAAACCTGTTTCCGTCGGAATGGTGCTCGCCCTGCAAATCTTTGTGCCGGGAGAACCGGAGTTGTTATCGATCGAACACGCTACCGTGAAATGGGCCAAGAGAGCTGAGTTCGGAGTGGATTTCGACAACCTCAAGCCTGACGTCACTGAACGCATCACACGGATAATCTCCACACTGGTCAACACACAACGTGGCTCAGCCTGGTGAATGGCAAGATCTCTATCCTCGGTCTGGCGTTCTCCACTCTCCTCGCGTGCGACGGATCGATGCAGACCGTATCGATCGATGCTGAAGACTTCCGATTTACGCCGAACCTTGTGCGCGTGCGAGCATCGGCTCCGCTTACGTTCACCGTATACAACGCCGGCCGCGAAGTGCACGAGTTCGACAGCCCCATCCTCATGTACGCCGCCAAGACCTCGCTGTCGAAGGACACGTCTAAATCAGCCGGCACACCCGGCATTGAGATCCGGCCGGGGCAGTCCCTGCAAGTCGTCATGGCTCCTCCAGCGGGAACCTATCTCTATATCTGCCGGCGCAAAGGTCACGCGAACATGACTGGCACATTGATCGTCGAGTAGGCCTCTTGTATCTGTCCGTATTGCTTACCCCAAGGGACGTAGCCTGCTTTTTTCTTCTACCAGGGTTGGATCAGCGACCTTCAATTCGGAGGCCGAGGCCATAGGGATTCGTGGGACTACTGGGGCTGTAGGGATTCCCGGCGCCGTAGGGATTGTTGATCGAGTCCGGCGAGAACGGAGAGCCATAGCGACCGTAGGGGTTACTGGTCGAGTCCGAATCATACGGGTTCGCGCTGAGCTTACCGCGGTAATTTTCCTGTTGGTCGTACAGCCGCATGGATGAAAACGAACGTCCGGTCGAGGTACACTCAACAAAGAACAGATAGTTTAACTTCAAGGGCTTTGCCGGCATACTAGATCGAGAACGGAACTTGTGGTTTACTGAATTGCAGAGTGTTCGCTCCCGTACCATAGACTAGGAGGTGTTTTATGGATCTTTTTGATAAAGCTAGAAATGACATGGAGGCCGAATTCAAGAAATCATTCAAGTGGGTCGTGTTAGTCGCCATCTTCGGGTTCGCGCTGTTGTCGTTGTATGTCATGGTCACATAAGCGCGGCCAGGGAGTGGATGTGTGGCAGAAGTAAACCGGGAGAAGAGTTATAGCGGTTCCTGAAACTGGAGCGGAGCGTGCTTTTGATCTTTCGGTAGCGTGAATTTAAAATGCCAATCCTGTTGCCCACCTTCCGGTGTGGCCTGGAACCAACCTTCTGCGCCGAGATGCGCGCCTGATTTGGACTTGCCCTCCGGATAGAACTTGAACTGCAAACGTCCCTGTCGATTCCCTTTCACATCATCCGGGTCGAGCTTACCCACGATCTCGACGTAGTCTTCAAATTTATCGAGCGCTTCGTTGAGAAGTGAACGGAGTAGACTCGTGGACAACCCCTGTTGGAAGGGTGCCTCCGGGTTGAACGGTTCAACCTCAGCCGCCCACACCGGAGCGGCCATACACGCCAAGAAAAATGCTATCGCGATAGCCCGTACCATGCGATTACTCTATTATCCAAACCCTGCGCCGTCAAGAGCTCGCCTCCCTGGCTTTTAGCACTTCCCTGCTGATTTCATGTTCTAGCTGACAATGGAGGAAACAACCCGCTGTAAGGTCACACTTTGTGACCTTACAGATAGAAGTGAAAGACAGTATCGCCCTTAAACCTAACTGTGGGACCGCAGTCGACGAACTTACCAACTGCTTAGGCTACAAGGCCTCCCCGTCCGGCCCGTCTCGCATCAGCCTTCCCTGACCTAGCGGACAGCCTCCATGCTTTCCTCATTCATCGACTTCATTTGATCGTGTTTGATGGGTTTCTTGGAACTTTTCTTGCCCGTCTCCTGCTTGGCAGCGGGAGGAGAGCTGGAGGTGGCACAGCCGGTCACGGCAAGCAAGAGCATGGAGAGGACTATCGCCGTCACAATGGGCATGGGAACTCCGTGATCCAATCAGCTACTCGAGACACTTGGCCTCAAACTCAGCCAGGGCATCGTCTTCGATGGTGTAGTAGATTTCAAGGGGGTTGCAGCAGACCTCACAATCTTCGACATAGCTGTGACGGTGAACCGAGAGGTCCAAGACCATCGAGATCTCTTCGCCGCAAAAGGGACAGATGAAGGAGTGTGTCGTGGCCAGCAATCTTGCTCTCGGTTGGTAGTGTGCTCGGCCGCTCTGAAAGTTTTGGCTGATGGACAAGTCGTTCAAGGTCGTCTCTCGTGTAGAAGCCGGCAACCTTACGTTCAGGGTAACGGCTACGGTCCAGAACCAGATTTCTTTGCCGTTGGTTAAGAAGATAAAGGGATCAAATCCGAACTGGCGCTCAATAATATCGGCATAATCTGATGCTTGCCGCTTACCAACGATTGCATCACGCGATGAGCGCTTTGCTTCAACGACAGCGAGCGACTTACCGTCGTTACCGAGGAGCACATAGTCAGCAAACTGATTGCGTCGTTCATTTGCCCACTCGGCACGGGCAAGTTCCTGATCAACCAGTACGCTTCTCGTTATCGCTTCAGAGGAACCAGATTGCGGCATGTGGGCATTCCAACATGAAGATTTCCTGGCTCTGTCCTTTTGAAGATTGCCGCCGCAGGATACCCATTTCCCTTAGATAAATCACCCCGCTTTTCAGGGAAGGAGGCGAAATGTTGAATGCTAAGTGATGAATGGTAGTAGACGGAGAGAAGGGCGAGACGAGGGAGAGAGTTGCGAGGGGTTATTCGGTCTGCAGATCATGGAGTTGGTCGATGAGCCGTTGGAGTTTGGTCACGGCGTGGCGGCGCTGGTTGGCGGTGACTTGCTGATCGACGGCGAGGGCCATGGTTTTGACGGCGGTGCGCATCTGGTGAATGGCCTCCTGATAAGCCGGAGGGCCTGTCTGGTCGGGATACACGACCAGCAAGGCGCTAAGTTCACGGGTGACGTATTCGCGCGTGCGCGGTTGGCGGAGGAGGGCCAGAAGTTCCTGTTGGCGCTGTTGTTGATATGAGGCCCAGAATTGTTGGTTGTCGGGGAGTGCGAGGCTCCATTGGCGGATCTGGGCCTCTTGGTCTTTTGACAGAGAACCAAGCCAATCGTCGAGCCAGTCGATGATGACGTCCGCCCGCTTCTTAAGCCGCTCCGGTGCGGGGGCTTGCACGAATTGCGCGACTTTGGCGCGGTCCTTCTGGAAGGCTGCTTCGAGGGTGCGCACCTGGCGGGAATCGACGGAGGCGAGCACGACGCCGCTGTCGGCGATGACCCGGTCGAAGAGGTCGGCGCGCAGGCGATCGTAATTGGCATAGACCCAGTCGATGTCCTGGCTCGTGAGTCCCTGTTCGAGTCGTTGCCGGCCCTGCACGAGAACGGTTTCGTACTGCGGAATGGCTTCCTTCCGATGCCGGGCCAGCAACGGCGTGAGCCGCTGGGTCAAGTCGTGGCGTTGGTCTGATGTGAGATCGAGGTAGTGATCGGCTTGCCAGAGGATGATCCAGTCCGCATAGCGATAGAGCGAGAGGAACGAGCAACCGGCGAGGAAGAATAACAGCCCGGCGGCACACCAGGCCCACAGACCACCCCACCCTGCCCTCGTCCCATTCTGTGTTGCGCATTGAGTCATGACGTGTGGATTGATGTTCTCAAAGAGTTCGGCGGGGAATCAAGGGGACACGACGGCTGGTTCATCTGGTCTTTCTGGTTTGTCTGGTTTATCTCGTGCGCGAGACGGGCGGGGCAAGCAGGAGTGGCGAGACGAGGAGGTTGGTCCGGTTTGTTTGGTTTGACTGGTTCTTCTGGTTGGGTTTTCGGTCCGGCCAACAAGACAACAAGACAAACCAGAGAGACCAGATGAGCCAGAGAGACGAGACACGAAGGCCTCCCCTCAGGTCTTAAATCCAATGCGACGAGACTTCGGAGCTGGTTGGGCCATTAATTCGTGGATAGTTTGGAAATCCACTCGAAACTTTTCGTCGTATTTCTTTTCCAGCTCTTTAAGCCGTCGGGCCAGCACCTTGTTCGAACTCATCATCTCTCTGAGAGAGACAATCGCCCGCATGATCGCTATGTTCAGTTGTATGGCTCTTTCACTCAAGCCAGTCGAAGACCAGAGCTGCCGGCGTCATGGCCGTGGCGGCGAAGAAATACGCCGGCGACTGGTTGCCCATGTACAGCATGCAGAACAGCACGGCCCCAAGTCCGCTCGCGGCGTTGGCCAGGGTCAGAAAGTCAGCCAAGTGAAACTCACGGATCATCGAGAAGTGTTTAGGAGGCGTAGTAGCCATGGCGTCAAAATCTACAAATGAACCAAACACACCGAATGAACCGCGCGTTCTTCATGATGGCTGCGGCTCCGTGGGATTGGTGACTTCAGATTGGGACTGAAGCGCGATTGGTTCAGTCTCGGGTGTGGTACGCCCCACATCGAGGAGGATGGCGACGAGCATGTCGCTCAGGACGTTGACGCCGGAGCGGGCTCTGGCGATGATCCAATCCACGGTCATGATGAGTGGGATAGCCGCACCGATGACATGAGGCGGCAAGCCGGCAGCTGAGAGGACGAGCGGCAATACGATCATCCCGGCTTCCGGAATTCCGGCCACGCCGGCTCCTGCGATCATTGACGCGGCGACGATCAGCACCTGGCTGTCCATCGGCAGGTCGAAACCCAGTGCTTGGGCGAGAAAGAGCGCGGCCATCGCTTCATAGAGGGTGATGCCGTCGTTGTTGAGATTGGTGCCGACACAGGCGGCGAGGCGTGCTGATTGTGGCGAGACCTGCATGCGATCGAGGCACCGGAGGGTGACGGGCACGGCGGCGAGACTGCTGTTGCATGACACGGCGGTCATGATCGCGTCTGCCCCCTGCCCTATGTAGACCTTCGGCGACTTCTTTCCTATCAGCCAGGCGACGAGCGGATAGTAACCAAGCGCGTGGATGGCGAGTCCGACGAGCATGGTGACGAGGAAGATCCAGAGGACGGCGAAGACTCCGATGCCTGCCTTGCCGACGACCTGCGCGACGACGCCGAAGACGGCGAGCGGCACTGCAAGGATGATCCACCCGAGGATCTGCACGAGCCAGGAATACACGTTCTCAATGACGCTCACGAGGGTATGCACGACTCCACGACCTTGGTCTGTATGACCCCGCAAGCGGCGAAGGATGGCCCCGATGCAGAGGGCAAGGAGGACGACTCCAATGATGTTGCCGCTCGAAAATGGAGACATGATGGTACGGGGAATATAGGACGCGAGGTATTCAATCGGACTCTGCGTCCCCGTTTCCACTGTGGCGGAGGCGCCTGCCGATGGCTTGGAGGTTGGCACGACGCTCAGCAAGTCCTCGACGTGGCCATTCCAGGCCAGGCCTGGCTGCCAGGTGTTCATGATCACGAGGCCGATCGTCATGGCCACGGAGACGTTGACGAGACAGATGAGGAGCAGCTTGCTCCCCTGACGTAGCGGGAGGCTGGTGCGGATGAGCGCATCGAGGATCGCAAAGAAAATGAGCGGGATGGCGAGGGTCTTGAGCAATGTGACGAGCACCAAGCCGAGTGATCCCAGATGCTCGTTGCGCAGGCCACCCAAATAAGACTCTTGGCCAAAGACCACTCCAAGCAACGTGCCACAGGCCACGGCGATGAGCACTTGCGTATAGAGTGGCAGGGGGATTAGGCGAGGTGTTTCCTGCATAGTTTAGTTGTAGGGGCCGCGGAAGAATACCCCTTTCCCAGCGAGAATGCACGCCGCCTTTTACACATCTTCGTGATATAGTTTCTCCAATAGCGAGGTGTTTCATGCATAGAATGGTCATCATCGTCGTCTTATTGGCCGTCGGGCTCGTGCAGACAGTCGTCTCTTCGAGCGCTGCCGACAAGCCCAGCGCAGAGCAGAGCAAAGGTCTGACCGTAGACGATCTCGGCCGTGGGTTGAAGAGCGCGGCGAAGAATGTCGAGAAAGAAATTCCAAAACTCGGATCTGCGATTGGAAATGCGGTCAAGAAGGTCACGGAGAAGGGGTCTGAAAAAACAACGAAATAGCGTACGTCACTTTCCTCGCGCTGCATCAACCAGATCTATGAAAAACAGAATCAATTAGTTGAATGATCAGCGCCTGCCCTGCTTGTCTCAATCAGCTATCTTTTTTGGCAGAGATTTTACTCCACAGCTTCTGTGGGTAACTCTGTGGATGAGAGGCTTCTTTCGTTGAAAATTCGCGACGGCGAGAGATCCTGCAGCAGGTTGCCTATTTAATGAGCATTGTGTCCTACCCGATGAAGCCCCCATATTTTGTGGCTTGACGAATCGATTTTTCTTTTTTTCTGCCATCGACGACTCTGTCGCGCTTCTACGCTGAGTTCTTACTTGAACCCGACCCTCTGATGGGGGTGTTGCGAAGCGCGCGTGGCGTTGCGAACGGCTATCGGCTGTACTCGAGGGTTGCGCTAACTGGTGAGGAACCGTTCAAGGAACAGGGTCGAGACATGGCCCTTTTGAAAGTCGGGATCATTGAGAATGCGTTTGTGCAGCGGGATGGTCGTCTTGATGCCTTCGATCACAAATTCGTCGAGGGCTCTGCGCATGCGGGCAATGGACTCCTGCCGGTCCCGGCCATGGGTGATGATCTTGGCGATCATCGAATCGTAGAACGGGACGACCATCATGTTCGACTCCATCGCCGAGTCGACTCGCACGCCGAATCCACCTGGCGCGCTATATTTGGTGATGAGGCCGGGGCAGGGTGTAAATTTGTCCGGGTCTTCGGCGTTGATACGGCATTCGAGGCTGTGCCCGTTGAGCTTGATGTCTTGCTGTTTGAATGAGAGGGAGTGCCCGTCGGCGAGCCTGATTTGCTCCTTGATGAGATCGATCCCTGTCACCATTTCGGTGATCGCATGTTCTACCTGGATGCGTGTGTTCACTTCCATGAAGAAGAAGTTATGGTCCTTGTCGAGGAGGAACTCGACGGTGCCGACATTCCGGTAATGCACAGCCTTGACGGCTTCGACGGCAACGCGGCAAATTTCCCGCCTGAGCTTCTCGTCGACGGCAGGCGACGGCGTTTCTTCGAGGAGCTTCTGATGCCGGCGTTGGATCGAGCAATCGCGCTCGCCGAGATGCACGACATGCCCGCGATGGTCGGCAATAATCTGCACTTCGATATGGCGGGGCTCGAGAAAATATCGTTCGAGGTAGACGGCGTCGTTGCCGAATGTGGTCTTTGCCTCTGCTTGCGCGGCTTGGAATGCGCGAGCGAGGTCTTCGGCTTTGTTGACGACGCGCATGCCGCGTCCCCCTCCCCCGGCTGAGGCTTTGATGATGACGGGATAGCCGACCTTGCCGGCGGCATCGAGGGCTCCCTGTTCGCTCTTGAGCTCACCTGGGCTGCCTGGCGTGACTGGGAGTCCTCGATGCGCGACGATCTCGCGCGCTTTGGCCTTGTCGCCCAGGAGCGCGATATGCTCGGACGTGGGGCCGATGAATTTGACGCCGATGGATTCGCAGACTTCGGCAAAGTGGGCGTTTTCGGAAAGGAACCCATAACCGGGATGGATGGCGTCTGCTCCGGTAATCTCGGCCGCGCTCAGGACGTTGGGAATATTTCGGTAGCTGAGTGCCGCGTCGGGAGGCCCGACGCAGATCTTCTCGTCGGCGGCGCGCACATGCAGGCTCGATGCATCGGCTTCGGAAAAGATCGCCACAGTCTTAATGCCGAGTTCCTTGCAGGCGCGGATCACACGGAGCGCGATTTCGCCGCGATTGGCTATCAAGACTTTTTTGAACACGCGAGTACTCCGGTGTGGGGCGCGGAAGGCAGATTAGGCTGTGGCGGTCGGATCGACAAGAAAGAGCGCTTGACCATATTCCACCGGTTTGGTGCTTTCGGCCAGAATTTTCGTAATCCGCCCATCCACCTCTGATTCGATTTCGTTCATGAGCTTCATCGCTTCGACAATGCACAGGACCTGTCCCTTTTTTACATAATCGCCTTCGTCCACATAGGCGTCGGCGTCCGGCGAGGGGGACCGATAAAACGTCCCGACGATCGGAGACGCGATGGTGATCATGCCGGTGGTATCTCCGGTCTTTATGCCTGCTGCAGCGGGCGTTTGAACGGCGGAGGTCGAACTGGACGTCGCATGCTCCGCAACCGAAGCCGTAACCGTTCTCACTCCTGTTTCGTGCCGTACGCGGATTCTCAGGCCTTTCTGCTCCAGCTCCATTTCGGTCAGATTGTTCTTCTTGAGCAGATCGATCAGTTCCTGGATCTGCCTGGTCTGTTGTCCAGACAGTAGAGGTGTCCCCTGCTCGCCCTGGGGAGCGGCAAAGGCCTGTGGGAGGATGATCGGTCTCCTACCCTGCTTCGTCTTGCTGGAAGCCCGCTTGCTCACCGAACTCGCTCCACATACTCTCGTGTCCGGGTATCGATTTTAATCACGGTTCCGGTTTCCAAATAGAGGGGGACCTTAATCGTGGCGCCGGTTTCAAGGGTGGCGAGCTTGGTGCCGCCTGTGGCGGTGTCGCCACGGAAACCCGGTTCGGTATCGCTGACTTTCAGCTCGATAAAGTTCGGCAGCTCGACGTCGATCGGGCGATGTTCGTACACGAGAATTTTCACCGTCATGTCTTCTTTCAAGAGGTCCGCGTTTCCACCGAGCTTGCCCTTATCGAACGTCAGTTGCTCAAAGGTCTCTGTGTCCATGAAGGTATAGGCAGCGTCAGTCGCATAGAGGAATTGCATGGTCCGTTCCTCGAGATCCGGCTCTTCGAACCGTTCTCCGGATCGGAAGGTGCGATCCAGGACATTGCCTGACAGATAGCTCTTGAGCTTGGTGCGCACGAAGGCCCCACCTTTGCCCGGTTTTACATGTTGAAACTCAACGATATAAAAGGGCTGGTTATCGACCATGAGGCGCACGCCACCGCGAAAATCGGTCGTGGATATCACTCGGTACTCCCTTCAAACTGTAAAAAGCCGTTCGACCGGCTTCGTTATGATCTCGTTCCTTTTGCCGCGCGTCGGGATGTCGCCGATACGGTCGTCTTCTTCTGGCGTCTGGAGGAGGTCAGAAGATCGTGCAACCCACGGAGCGCGAGGAGGTAGCCGATCGGGCCTAAACCTGAAATTTGCCCGATCGCGACCTCTGCGATGTAGGAACGATGGCGAAATTCTTCCCGCTGGTACACATTAGATAGATGCACTTCAACGGTTGGAAGACCGACCGCGGCAATGGCATCCCGGATTGCGACGCTTGTATGCGTATAGGCAGCCGGGTTAATGATAATCCCGTCGTATCCTGTTCCAGCTTCTTGAATCCAGGTGACGAGTTCACCTTCGCTATTCGATTGGCGCGGATCTACCTCCACGGCCAACTTTTCCGCCAACTTCATGATGGCTGAGTCGATGGCGTCAAGAGACAGGGTGCCGTATATAGACTGTTCCCTAGTTCCGAGAAGATTGAGATTGGGACCGTGTAAGACTCGTATTCGTAGCATGTTTTCTGTTCACATACTGGATACGCGAGGACCATTCTAGGTGACAGGGTTCAGCAGCGCGGCATTGTAGCAGTCCGCCTCAGACCGGTCAAACATGTGAATAGTATTAAGAAACTTTTGGGCGCGGCTCGTTCGTGGCGTCTCGATCATGACGACGTGACTTGATACTGTGAAGCCAGGATTCCAGTTGCGCCACAACTTCAGCATGGGGCAATGGAGGAGGCGCCTGTATCGTGTCGGTGGTTTGGGAATCCGGCTCAGATCCCATGAGCTGTTCCGCTGTTTGACTCTGTGCGCTGCGGGCCGTACCGATGGGTTCCGTTGCTGCCGCAAGTGGGTCGGTCGATGCGACATCGGATTCTGTCTGTGTTGAAGCCGACTGGTCTGGGGATGTGGCTGTGCGCTCTGCGGAAGTGCGCGGTTCAGCCATTGTCTGAGCTGCACAGTCTTGCGCGGCTGGAGCCGCCGATTTCGGCCGTTCTTGTTGCTTGTGTTGTTTTGGCGATCCGCCAAGAGCAGTTTGGACTGAGAGCGCTTCTTCATCGCGTGGGTTGACTGCCAGGATAACGGCACAGGATTGCAGCACCGATTCGCTCAGCCCCTGGCTCTGGTAGATCTTGATTAAGGTACGGTGCGCGCGCAGGTTTTCCGGGCTCAACTTGACGGATTCTTCCAGAATCGCCTTGGCTTTCAGGGACTGCCCCATATGGTCATAGGCGCGTCCAAGCGCGACCATGGCGGTAATGAAACCGGGATACAGTTTCAGGCCGTCTTCAAGAACGCCGGCGGCTTCCTGCCACATGCCGACTTTTCCATACTCTTCAGCCAGCGGCATGAACGCTTTGGAATGTGGATCTTTGGCCAGCTGGGTAGCCAGTCGATCGATTACCAGGGCGTTCTCAGCGGCATATTGATCCTGAGCCATAGGTAGCTAGCCTCTTCCCATATTAGCCGGCTTGGAAGATTCACTGGATTGTCGGGCACGAAGCAGTTCGTGAGCCCGGTTCAAAATCGCATCGGCGAGTGCTCGTTTTGGCATCAGAGGCAATTCTGTCACGCTCCCCTGCCGGTCAATCAATGTGGCCGTGTTCTGATCGCTACCGAATCCCGCTCCTTCTATCGTGATATCGTTTGCCACAATGAGATCAAGCCCTTTTGCCGTCAGCTTCTCTTTCGCATGGGCGATCAGATCGCTCGTCTCAGCAGCGAAGCCGACCATGAGTTGCGTGGTTCGTTGTGCAGATAAGGAGGTCAGGATATCCGTCGTGCGTTCAAGATCGATTGTCTGGCCAGTCCGTCCTTGTTTCTTTATTTTTTGTGAAGCAGGGTGCATCGGGCGAAAATCCGCCACAGCGGCGGCCATGACGATAGCGGTAGACCACGCGAGGCGCGCCGACAAGGCTTTCCACATTTCTTCAGCTGTGGCAACCGACACGACTTCGACACCTTTCGGAACAGGCAAGGCGGTGGGACCTGTGACGAGGACCACTTGAGCCCCCCTCGCTTGGGCGGCTTCCGCAATTGCATAGCCCATTTTTCCGGAAGAGCGGTTTGAAATGAATCGCACCGGATCGATCGGTTCTTGTGTCGGGCCTGCAGAAACCAGAACGCGGTGTCCTTGCCAATCACATTGTGGAACCAGCGCGGTCTGAATGGCTTCTAGAATGGTGGTTTCCTCCGCTAAGCGACCTTCGCCGATCCGACCGGACGCGAGCGGGCCTATTTCCGGATCCACCACAATCGCTCCCCTCGCGCGTAACGTCCCTACGTGTTCTATGACAGATGGGTGGGTCCACATCCCTCCGTCCATGGCAGGGGCCACGATGAGCGGGCACTGCGACGTCAGGAGCATGGTTGAGAGCAGATCGTCGCCCAACCCCAACGCGACCTTTGCAAGACAATTGGCCGTGGCCGGCGCAATGACGATCGCATCTGCCTGTGCAGGCAATGACAAGTGTTTCATCTCCTGATGCGCCTCGAACACATCCGTCGAGACGGGATGGCCGGAGAGTACTTCGAACGTCAGCGGGGTGACGAACTTTGTGGCCGATTGCGTCATGACAACGCGCACCACCGCCCCTTCGCGGAGCAAAGTCCGGAGCAAGGAGACAGCCTTATAGGCCGCAATGCTGCCGGTTACGCCGAGCACAATCTGCTTCCCGATCAACATCTAACTCCTTTTACTCCTCGCTCTCACTTATCGCAGGCTTCGGACTATCGTCGACATAGACACTCAGTTCTTTCTTGATCTCCTTGGCATCGTCGCCGGTCATCAAGGCAACTCGCTCCATTTCGCCTTCTTTGCCGCGCTTCGATTCTTTCATAGCATCCCGCGCTTCTTGGCCGACGAGGTATGTGATTTGCCCCCGGAGGACTTCGTCAAGCGCGATCGTCGTTTCTTTGGTGAAGCGTGACGGGGCATGACGTGATCCCTGGACGATATGCTTCGCCCGCTGGGCCGTAATGATCGTCAGCCTGTGGCGTGAGTCAAACTCATCTGCTGTGTATTGGGGCAAAAGTCTCAACATGTCGATCATGGACGCGGTACTCCTCTGGGTTAGGGAAGATCTTTGCGATCTTCGGGTTTTGGTTCATCGTCAAGAATGAAATTGCTTTCGAGCCAGCTCATATTCAAACGTTTCGTCTTTAACCGTTCGGACCAAAAAATGCTTTCGAGATCGCGAAGGGACCGGTCGAGGTCTTCATTTCTGACAATATAAGCATATTCCCGGTAGCTCCACACTTCTTCTTTCACTTTGTTGAGTCGCCGTTGAATCTCTTCGGTGGTATCGGAGGCCCTGGTTTGGAGTCGCGCCCGGAGCGCCGCCATCGAGGGAGGAAGAATAAAGATCGATACTGAATCTTCGAACCGTTTCTTGACTTGCATCGCTCCTTGCACATCGATCTCCAGCAACACATCGAATCCCTGTTCGATCTTTTCGTCCAGCGACTTCCGCGGCGTTCCGTAGAGATGTCCGTAGACATGCGCCCACTCGACAAATTCATTTCGCTCGATCATGTCCCGAAATGGCTGTTCTCCGATGAAATAATATTCGCGGCCATGCTCTTCGCCCGGCCGCGGCTTCCTCGTCGTATAGGAAATCGAATGCCACAGTCCTGGCAGATTCGTCGCGAGTTGCTTGCAGAGCGTGGTTTTTCCCGTTCCGGAAGGCGCGGAGATAATGAAAAGAATTCCGCGCCTATCCATCGAAGATCGTGGCTGATCGGACACTTGCGCCGGCGAGCTGGTTGTGGTTGCTGAGTTCATTCGACGTTTTGCACCTGTTCGCGAATGCGTTCCAATTCAGCCTTCATCTGGACGACATGACTGGCGATTTCCGCATCGTTGGCTTTTGAGCCTATGGTGTTGACTTCACGCCCGATTTCCTGGAGCAGAAAATCGAGTGTTTTCCCCACAGAGTCTGTACAGCTCAGCGTTTGTTCAAACTGTACCATATGCGAGTCCAATCTGACTATTTCTTCCGTAATATCGCCACGATCTGCATAGACCGCCAATTCCTGATAGAGCCGGGAGGGGTCGGGAATTTCCGAGCCTAGCAGTTTCTCCACGCGAGTACGCATTTTGTCAAAACTCTCCTGAGCCAATTGCGGAGTCCGCGCGGCGACACGGATCTTATGCCCGCGGATCGTCTGAATCCGTGCGCGCATATCCTCTGCCAGCGCCTTCCCTTCGCGTGCTCGCATCCCCTCCAGGTCCGTGAGTGCCTGGGTCGTCAGTTGTTGCGCGATCTTCGCCAGTTTCGGATCTTCTGCCGGTTGATCCGATACCGACAGCACGTCGCGGAGCCCGGCCATGAGCGCAATGTCAATGGCGCCACTCAGCTTCAGGGATTTTTTGAGGGTCAGGAGGGCGTGATGGTACTGTTTTGCGAGAGTCTGGTCAAGATTGACGCTTCCGACGCAGCCTTTGCCTGCCTGGACGGTTACGGTGATATCGACGCGGCCGCGAGTGCACTGCTGTTGGATGGATTTTTTAAAGGAATCTTCGAGGTGGCTTAATGACCTGGGCAGACGGCAGGCGATTTCAAGAAAACGATGGTTGACGGAGCGCATCTCCACCGTCACGGCCCCATCTTGCCAGGGCGCCTGTCGCCGCCCGAAACCGGTCATGCTTCGAATCATTGGGGACCTTTCTCTTTCCATGGACAGTGCCGGTAGATCGGACAGGCACTGCATCGGGGCTTTCTCGCAAGGCATATATAGCGGCCATGCAGTAACAATCGCTGAGAAACCGGCGTCCACTGGGATTTCGGCAGGAGCTGCTGCAGGTCTTGCTCGACCAGATCCGGATTGTCCGATCGGGTCAGACCGAGTCTTTTTGCCACGCGCTTTACATGGGTATCGACAACGATGCCGGGCTGGCCGAAGGCGTTCCCGAGAATGACATTCGCCGTTTTCCTGCCGACACCCGGCAAAGTGATCAACTCTTCCATCGTCTGAGGGACCTGTTCACCGAAGCGTTCAGTTACGGCTTTGCCGCAGGCGACGAGATGTTTCGCTTTGTTCTTAAAGAAACCGGTGGAACGAATGATCTCTTCGATCTCAGGAAGATGGGCTGCAGCCAGCGCGGCCGGTTGCCGATACCGCCGAAAGAGCGATGGCGTGACCTGGTTTACGCGCTGGTCGGTGCATTGGGCAGAAAGAATTGTGGCCACCAGCAATTCCCAAGGGGAACGATGGTCGAGTTCCATCTTCGGACTTGGCATTGTGCGCTGGAGTGTCTTCGCAATCTCTCGGAGATGCGTTCGATGAACTGACGATGGTGGTGATTTCGTGGTCATGCGTGGTACCGGAAAGCCTGGATTGTGCAGCGGGTTAAGGACGAGATGCAAGTGTGCCTGACGAGGGTGCCGATTTCTGGGGGAAACTGCCTGAGGGAACGAGCGTAGCCAGGCGTTCTTCTAGATGAGAGATTAGCCCCGGCATGGTCTCTGGATGCAACGCCGAGATCCCGATCGCGCCATAGCGCCGACAGAGCGCTTCTGCTTGCCCGGTCGGAAGCTGGTCGCACTTATTGAATATCAGCACCTGTGGAACCTGATCGAGCGCGAGGCTTTGGAGTACGTTATTGACCGAGGTGATATGGGTCTCCATATCCTTGGCTCCCGCATCGACCACATGTAACAGGAGATCGGCATCGCGCAGCTCATCCAATGTTGTTCTGAAGGCTGCAATGAGATCTTTAGGGAGGTCACGGATAAATCCCACCGTGTCGGTGAGGATCACTTCACGGCCATGGGGGAAATGCAGCCTGCGGCTCGTGGTATCGAGCGTTTCAAAGACGCGTGGCGCCGTGCTTACCTGGCTATTCGTCAATACATTGAGCAATGTCGACTTGCCGGCGTTCGTGTAGCCTACGATGGACAGGACTGGAAATGCTTGTCTGACGCGGCGCGATCGACGGTGGTCCTGGTGACGGGCAAAGCCTGTAATCTCTCGATCTAAATGATCGATGCGCTCTCTGATGCGACGGCGGTCCGTTTCGAGTTTCGTTTCACCGGGACCTCTGCTGCCGATTCCTCCGCCCAGGCGCGAGAGACTTGTTCCCTGGCCGGAGAGACGAGGGAGCAGATACCGGAGTTGCGCTAACTCGACTTGCACCTTGCCCTCTCGGCTATGCGCTCGTTGTGCAAAAATGTCGAGAATCAATTGGGTTCGATCAATAACGGTGAGGTCGGTGATCTCCTCTATGGCACGCAGCTGCGCAGGGGCCAAGTCTTGATCGAAGATGAGCAGGTCTGCGCCTTTTTGCATAGCTTGCATCAACACGTCCTTGAGTTTTCCGCTTCCCAATTGGAACCGATGGTGGCCGCTCTGTGTGCGTTGCACTAAGCGGTCGATCACGGTGAGATCTGCCGAGGACGCCAGTTCAGCCAACTCGGTAAGGCGTTCCTCTTGGTCGGCCTTGCTCTTGGGCGAGGCGCTCACGAGGATAGCGGTCTGCCTCTGAGCCATCGTGTGAGACCCGCTCTGACGTTGAAGGTCTGATTCCAGTTCACAAATGAATGTTTCGAAGCCCACCGGACATTGATGCGCCGGCGTAGGCGCCAGGAGCGTATAGAGTTGCCCCTGAGGGCTGGGTGGATTCAGATGGGCCAGAGAGAGTAATCCTGGCTTACCCTTGGATGTAACGGCCAGGGTTCCAATCATGTCGAGCCGGAGGAGACCCAGTAAGGTGAGGTCTTCTTGAGTAAGGGGCTGCTCATTTAGATGCGAGCGTATCAGGCGAAGGCCCCTCAGGGATCGTGGACTTGCGCGAAAGGTGGCCAGAGTGGTCGGCGATGGCTCGGCGCCGGCGCCGACCAGCACGTCTTGAACTGCACCGCGCCTGGTGATGACCAATCCGATGGGGCGCCGAATCTCATGCGTAAACTGTGCAAGGGTTTTTGCCGCTTCCGCCGACAGCACTTCATCTACAGGCATGCGCCGGCGATACAGCCGCTCAAGCATTGAGAGCTGGCCGGCGCGGAGACCGAGAACCTGTCCGTGAATTTCTGGAATGGGAGTCGTATCCTTATCGTTGCCGGTTAATGTGTCTGTGCAAATGGCGAAGCCATCGAAGCATGGGCATCGATCGTGAGAGGTGCGCGGAGCCCTGCGAGAAGAGCCTGTCTCCCTGCCGAAGCGATCATCGCGGCGTTATCTGTACAGTAGGCCAGCGGGGGAAGACTGAGCTGCACGTTCTCGGAAGCCGCTCGCTGCTGGAGCAACAACCGTAATCGAGAATTGGCGGAGACCCCTCCGACAACGGCCAACGCACGAGCACCGGATGACTGAACTGCAGCAAAAGACTTTTTGACTAAGACGGCCACAATAGCCTCCTGATACCCGGCTGCTATATTGGCAGCTTGTGCCGTGCGATATTGCTCATTCATTGCTTGAAGTTTATAGAGCAAAGACGTTTTCAAGCCGCTAAAACTAAAATTGAGACTCCCCTTCTTGAGATAGGAACGGGGAAAGGCAATGGCCTCTGGATTTCCCTGTCGAGCCAAGCGATCGATGGCTGGCCCTCCAGGATATTCCAGTCCAAGCAATTGTGCGCCTTTGTCAAATGCCTCCCCTGCCGCATCGTCTTTGGTCGCACCAAGAAGCCGGCAGTGACCGCTTGGCTCCTTAAAATAAAGATGGGTGTGTCCGCCCGATACAACCAGGACGACACAGGGTAGCGGAAACGCTGGGTCCTGCAACCAGGCGGAGGCAATGTGGCCCTCAAGGTGGCTGACACCGACCACAGGAATATTCAAGGCGTAGGCAAGCGCTTTGGCATAATTGACCCCGACAAGCAACGCGCCTGCCAAACCCGGTCCCTGGGTGACGGCGATTCCGGTGAGATCCCTCCATACAAGACCGGCTTGTTGCAGCGCCTCAGATGCGACATCTTCAATCGACTCAATATGGGCACGAGAGGCGAGTTCGGGGACGACACCACCGAATCGCCGATGAACGGCATGCTGAGACGTAATGATGTTCGAGAGGATGGCGCCGTCTGCCGCAAGCACCGATGCAGCCGTTTCATCGCAGGATGTTTCGATGCCAAGAATGGGGCCCGGCATCCAGGTTGACGTGGTTTGTTCAATGGCCTCGATCATTACATACTTCCCGATCACAGCAACTGACTGGCAACGGATACATGGCTCACACGAGGTAAATAACACGGCCCTTGTGGCCGCTGGCGCCACAAGGGCCATGTCGTACTCTATGCGACAGCGTCGCGCAGGCAATAGGGCTGAGGATTAGACGCCAGCCATCGCCTCCTGTTCGATGAATGCCGGCGCGCCATCGCGAAGCACGACGCGGATCTTTCGGCATTCCTTGAATCGTCCTCTGATCATCTCTTCGGAAAGCGGATCGCCGATCGCGCGCTGAATCGTCCGGCGCATCGGCCTTGCTCCGTAGAGCGGCTCGTAGCCTTCCTTGATCAACCATTGCTTGACGTCGTCCTCGACCTCGATCTCCACACCCTTGTCGAGCAAACGAAGGTTGAGTTCACCCAATAGAATATCGAGAATGTTGTAGAGATGCGTTTTGTCCAGCTGATGGAAGACCACGATCTCATCAATCCTGTTGAGGAACTCAGGACTGAACGAGCGGCGCAATTCTCCCAACACCTCTTCCTTCTTGTGGCGCTCCTGATCGCCTTCTGTGCTCTGGAACCCAAGCGAAACCCCCTTCTGGATCAACTTGGTCCCGATATTGGAGGTCATGATGATGACGCAATTTTTGAAATCCACTTTGCGTCCGAGACTGTCAGTCAGCACTCCATCATCCAATACTTGCAGCAGAATATTGAACACATCGGGATGGGCCTTTTCGATCTCGTCGAACAGGACCACTGAATAGGGCCGACGCCGCACCCGCTCGGTCAATTGGCCGCCTTCTTCATACCCGACGTATCCCGGAGGGGCGCCGAAAAGCCGCGAACTGGTGAATTTTTCCTGGTATTCGGACATATCGATCCGAATAAGTGAGTCTTCACTGTTGAAGAGGAACTCCGCGAGCGTCCTTGCCAGCTCGGTTTTTCCTACCCCGGTGGGCCCCAGGAAAATAAAGGAACCGATAGGCTTTTTCGCCTCCTTCAGGCCTGCGCGTGACCGCCGAATGGCTCGGGCCACGGCAGAGATCGCTTCGTTCTGTCCGACCACGCGTTTATGAAGGAACTCTTCCATGCGCAGCAGCTTGTTCGACTCTTCTTCCTCAAGCTTGAAGAGCGGAATGCCTGTCATCTTAGAGACGACATAGGCTACCTCTTCTTTTCCAATGGTCGGCTTGTTCTTTTCCTGGTTCTTTTTCCACTCGCGCTTGGATTCATCGAGGAGCTTGCGCAGCCGTTCTTCTTCCTCGCGATGGCGGACGGCTTCCTCGAAGTTCTGCATTGAGATAGCCAACTCCTTATCACGAGAGACTTTCTTCAACTCTTGCTCCATCGCTTTTAAGTCAGACGGCAATGCATAGGTCTGCAATTTGGCCCGCGATCCGGTCTCATCGATCAAGTCGATGGCCTTATCCGGCAAGAAACGGTCGCTGATGTATCGATCGGACAGCTTGACCGCTTCGAGGATGGCATCCTCGGAAATCTCAACACCATGATGCTCTTCGTACCGATCGCGCAGCCCCTGAATGATCAACACCGTTTCATCGATGCTCGGAGGCTGGACATGAATCGGCTGGAACCGGCGCTTGAGCGCTCCGTCTTTCTCGATATGTTTTCGGTACTCATCGAGCGTCGTGGCCCCGATACATTGGATTTCACCGCGCGATAACGCCGGTTTAAGCATATTGGAAGCATCGATCGATCCTTCTGCCGCCCCTGCTCCTACCAAAGTATGGAGTTCATCGATGAAGATGATAATGTTCCCCGCCTGGACGATTTCCTTCATCACAACCTTCAGGCGTTCTTCGAATTGGCCACGATATTTTGTCCCGGCAACCAGCGAACCAAGATCAAGGGCAATGACGCGTCGCGAGAGAAGATTATCCGGCACTTCGGACTGGATGATTCGCTGGGCAAGACCTTCGACAATGGCAGTTTTGCCGACACCGGCTTCACCGATGAGCACAGGATTGTTCTTCGAACGGCGGCTCAGAATCTGAAGCACCCGCTCGATTTCGTCGGCTCGACCGATGACGGGATCCAGTTGGCCTGCCTGCGCAAGCTGGGTCAGATCGCGACCGAACTCATCGAGTGCGGGAGTATTGCTCTTTCGGTCTCTCTCTCGCGGGGTGGATTTCCGCAGGAATGTCACGGTTAATTGCCTGGCAGTGAGCAAATTGGCGCCTAAACTTCGGAGAATCTTGCCGCCAATTCCCTCCTCTTCTCGGAGAAGGCCCAGGAGGAGATGCTCGCTGCCGATGTGATTGTGTCCAAGAAGACGGGCTTCTTCGACTCCATATTCAATGACTTTTTTGACCCGAGGACTGAAAGGGATCTCACCAAAGGTCATGGTGGTCCCTCCTCCGGGCAGATTCCGTTCAATTTCCAGCCGGACTTGCTCGGTCGAGAGCCCCATCTTTTTCAAGATCATCAGGGCAATCCCATCGGATTCACGGAGAATGGCCAAGACGAGATGCTCGGTTCCGAGGTAGTCGTTTTGATGGCGTTCAGCCTCTTCCCGCGCGAGGATGATGATCTTCCGGCCCTTATCCGTAAATCGTTCGAACATCCTGCCTCCTTTTAGGTGGGGCCTATATGCTGATTCGTATGCGAGCAAAGTTCTCGAAAAATCTGGCCTAATTCTAACTAGAAGGGTTTTAGGTGTCAAGGCAGTGAGACAATCGCACAGGTCGAGAACTGGAACAGATTGGACATCTGTGGTGAACGTTTGCTGTGTATGGGTTCGTTGACTTCAAAAGAACCCTCCCGATACAATCGCAAACTTTTCCACCGGATCTACAACGAGTCGCGCAAGGCCGTATCAATGAAACGCAAAAGCATCGGGATACTGGTAAAGCCCAAGTTTCCTGAGATCAAGAGCACATTGCGCGATGTGATCACGTGGCTTCGGGATCGAAGCATCGACGTGATTCTGGATACAACTTCGGCGACTTTGCTTGGCGAACGAGGTGGCTATCAGAAAACTCAACTGGCGAGTAAAGCGGATGTGCTTCTGGTCTTGGGCGGAGACGGAACCATGCTCAATGCCGCGCGACTTGCCGGAGAACGAAGCATCCCCATCCTCGGCGTCAATATGGGAGGACTCGGCTTTTTGACCGAAGTCCGTCTGGAGAACCTCTATCCTTCACTCGAACGGGTATTTGCGAATGACTTCGTTCTCGATGAGCGGCTCATGCTACGGACGCATATTCACCGGCATGGAGAAACAGTCGCGCAAGGAGTGGTGTTAAACGATGTCGTGATCAGCAAGGGTACGCTCGCCCGCATGATCGAGCTCAAGATTGAGATTCAAGGACGGTTCGTGACCAACATGCGGGGTGATGGATTGATCATCAGCAGCCCGACGGGATCCACCGCCTACTCCCTTTCAGCAGGAGGTCCCATTATCGATCCGGCAGTCCAATCGTTGATTCTGACGCCGATTTGCCCTCATACGTTGACGCATCGGCCATTGATCGTACCGGGCGCTGCAGAGATCAATGTATCACTGACCAGTAAAGACGACGGCGCCATGGTGACACTCGATGGGCAAGTGGGTGTGGCGATCACACAGGGAGATGCGATCGCGATCCAGACTTCGGAACACCGGACCAGATTGATCCGATTCCCAGAGAGCAATTACTATGACGTGCTCAGAGAAAAACTGAAATGGGGGGATGGGTAGAAACGGCGGGACATTTATGTCTTCCCGCGTTCGATCAATTCGAGCATCTCCTGATTCTTCGCATATTTAAACTCTCCGATACAGTCTTCACCCCAGTGACCCTTTTCACTCGACTCAAGTGCGCGGAGCCCATCCAGATTGACGGGGTGGCTCTTGTGAGCCTTGAAAATTGAAACGAGCTTGTCGAGAACAACTTTTACATTGGAGTCGCTGCCCAAGGTTTTTGTCGAGAGGTATCGGTTCACCACTTCAGCGCACCAATCTCCATCTCGTTTGGCGATGCCGACTAAGCCTTCGCTCGCTTTCCGTGCCCACCCAGCGAGAAACACACCGTCGATGATTTTGCTTGTAGTTTCATCATAGGCCTGGAAGAGCGCGTCGTCCGGATCGTTGCCGGTCTTGTTAGGATTTGTGACGAACATGCCGCCTTTATATGGCAGTCCAACAGTCTCATCGACTTTGTCGCCGACGGCAAAGACCACGGCATCGCAGGGGAACTCATAATATTGTTTGAGTCCGACTGCGACCGTATCCTCGCCTTTGGGATCGAGCTTGTTGTCTTCCATTTCCAGGCCGCGTACGCGGTTATTCCCGTCGACAAGGATACGCTTAGGAGAGGCGAGGAACTTGAAACCCATCTTCGTCTCGCTGACTTTCGGTTCGCATTTCGTAAACTCGCCCGTCAGGCATTTGAGCACTTCGTCTGGATTCTGGCCGACCGCGGCAAGGCGATCCTTAATCCGAGCCACCTCGTTGGTGATCCCATCCACATCCATGTTAGCGCATACCGCGCGAATTTCTTTCGGATTATACTTTCGTTCGGCAGGCCCACGTCGCACGATCGCAGTGACCTGCTCCACTTTCTTATAGCGAACAAGCCAGTGCGCGATATCGACCATCACATCGCCAGCGCCAATGACGGCGACGTGCTTGCCCATTTCAAACGGGCGATCGCCGAACCCAGGCAGCCGATTGAAATGGTACACGACGTCTTTGGCATGGAATACGCCCTTAGCCGAATCCCCTTCCACACCGATGGCTTTGGTCCCTTGCGCGCCGATAGAAAATACAACCGCACTGGCGCCAAGGTTGCGAACCTCTTCGACGCTGAGGTCTTTGCCCTTGCCGATTGAGACATTGCCGAAATAATGGACGTTCGGTCGCTCGATCAATTCCCAATACTGCTTTTTCAGACCGCCGCGAAGCTTGAGCTTTGAGGGAAAAATCCCGTACTCAGCCAACCCGCCAAACTTGATATCGCGATTCAGGATAATGATCTCATGGCCCGCTTTTGCGAGTGAACTCGCCACGGCCATTCCGGCTGGTCCGGCGCCAGCCACAATGATTACATGTTTGCCTTGTGTGCTCATACGATGTTCCTTGGGATATGCGAATAGAAAGTGCCTAGAACCTCAACAGTTCCGCGGACTTTAACATAGGGGCTTTTGTGGTGTCAAAACTGAAACGACAGCTCAGATCGATAGTTCTCTCATGAGTCGCGATTGATTGGATGAAGAATGCTGTATGATATTTCTCTCTCTAGATTCAGGCTCCGCTGCTTTCTAGCGTCGGCTGGGACTGAGTGATCACAACACCAGAGGACCCGGTGCGATGGTTCAACACCATTGCACCGGGTCCTTGGCTGTGCAGCTATGCGAGGCGGCTGATCCTACTAATCCCTATCCTCCGCTAAGTTATTCTCAGCCTGCGGGAATGGATGTCTCTGCTTATGTGTTAACTGGATTTTCCAGATGGCAGGAAGCTCCTGGACCCAGCCGTTATAAACATTGGGAACAGGTAGCACACCCTGACCGCCCATACCTCTATTACCCTCTACCTGGGTAATGTGATCATCCTTCGGAACGTTGTCGTTGGCCAGCACTACACCACCCACAATCTCTGCCTTAAGTGCACTCTCCAGTGTGCCATTATTGTCCGGATCGTAGTCCAACACGATCAGACGGTTGGCAAACTTGCTGGTGACATAGGCATAGTACCCGCCACCGTGTTTTGCTCCGAAGTTGACACCATGACAGCCTGGATCGCAGGTGAGACTCTTCACCAAGGTATCGGTGCTGGTATCAATGATGGTAATCGTACCGGTCAGGGCATTCGCAGTGATCACAAACTTCCCGTCAGGGCTCACAGGAGTTTGAATCGGGAGACCTCCAATCGGTGCCCCTGATGTTGGCCCCGTTACCGGATTATAGCTATCAAGCAACAAGTTGATGGTCTTCGGGGGAAACGCTGGAGGAGTCTTCATAGAAATCACAGTCGTCGTGTGCCCGAGGTAGTTCGACACATAGTACTTGCTCGAGTCCGGCATCATCGCTGCCGCGATAGTCAGCGGGCCTGTGTGGATCTTCGAGACGACCTTGTTCTGCTTGAAATTGAACAGCGACGAGTCATTACTATTGGCGTTGGGTGTGGCCATCGTTTGCCCATCGGACCCCATCCAATGGGCATGAGGTTGAGTGGGAATATCTGAAGGAGCAGTTGGATCTTGCATCGAGATCATCCCAATAACCCCACCTGCGTGCCTAGCGGGGTTTGGCGTGAGCCGGCCCGTCAAGCGATTCCGGTTCAGTTCCATCACGCCATCTTCGCCATTGATCGACCCATGCACTTGTTGCGTGTCTACCCGCGTCATGACGTGGGCCGGATCCTCACCGACCTTGATTTCAGGCTGCACGAGATTGCCAGTGATGCGATCGAGCACGAACAGACTCGATCCATGCCATTCTGTCTGATAAATATGCCGTTGATCATGGCTGGCCCACATGTTATGGCCATTGTTCATCTTTTGATTAGGAAGCGCGATTTTTCTTTTGACCTTCCAATTCTTGGAAGGGAAAAAAGAACCGACGTCCACCACGCTGATCGTTCCAGGGAAGTGCGGCCCTTTCCCGTCAGTCAACTCATATTGGGTGTCTACCCAGACTTCTCCGACCCCCTTGGTCTTCGGATTATGCTGCGGCTCGATGGGCTTACCATCAAATTTCCCTACATTTATGATCGTATCGGCTAACAGTGCGCGTGTTTTCCCTGTGACAACGACAGGCACGTTAGGATATAGGGGCTGATAGATGTTGTGGGGGGAGGGAAGATTAGCCCTATCCCCCTGCACTTCCCACCGGTCCGCCCGATTCGGTCATGCGCCAAGGGTCGAGTAGTTCAGTGAGTCGTTTTTCAGGGAGGACCTTTTGCTCCTTGGCCATCTGGCGGACGGTCTTGCCAGACTTGTACGCCTCTTTGGCGAGTTTCGCGGCGGCTTCGTAGCCGATCTCAGGCGCCAAAGCCGTGCACATGGCCAGGCTTTCTTCGATCAAGCTCTTGCAGCGCTCTTCATTGGCTTTGATGCCCTCGATGCACTTGACCGCAAAATTGGTTGAGGCTGTCGAGAGGAGTTCAATGGACTGCAAGAGGTTATAGGCCATCACAGGCAGCATGACGATCAATTCGAAGTTGGCGGCCTGTCCTCCCACTGTAACCGTGACATCGTTGCCGATAACCTGGGCGCAGACCATCGTGACCGACTCGGCAATGACTGGATTGACTTTGCCCGGCATGATGGATGAACCAGGCTGTGTCTCCGGCAAATTAATCTCTCCGAGCCCACAGCGGGGGCCTGAGCCGAGCCAGCGGATGTCGTTGGCGATCTTTATCAGGCTCACGGCGATGGTCTTCAATTCCCCACTCGCTTCGACCAACGAATCTTGCGCAGACTGCGCTTCAAAATGGTTCTTCGCTTCCTTAAAGGTGCAGCCTGTTTCTTTCGACACGATCGCCATCACCTTGGCCGGGAACTTCGGATGGCAATTGAGTCCGGTGCCGACTGCCGTGCCGCCGAGCGCGACTTCGCTAAGAGCCTCTTGCGCCCGCTTGACCCGTTGAATGCCGAGTTCTATCTGCCTCGCGTAGCCGCCGAACTCCTGACCCAAGCGTACAGGCGTCGCATCCTGCAAATGGGTGCGCCCGATCTTGACGATCTTGTCGAACTCTTTGGCTTTGCGGGCGAGCGCACGCTGCAAACCAGTGAGTGCTGGAATGAGCTGCTGCTGCATCATCTCCCCGGCGGCAATGTGAATCGCCGTGGGAATGACGTCGTTGCTGGATTGTCCCAGATTGACATGATCGTTTGGATGCACCAGTTTGCTGCCTCGCGTTCCGCCTAACAACTCGGTGGCGCGATTGGAGATGACCTCGTTGCAGTTCATGTTCGTCGAGGTGCCTGAACCGGTCTGGAAAATGTCGACTGGAAACTCCACATCGAGCGTTCCCTCGATCACTTCGGTGGCAGCCCGGTTGATTGCATCCGCCGATTTTTTGTCGAGCAGGCCCAGCGACTGATTGACTGTCGCGGCAGCGCGTTTGATCAACCCCATCGCCCGAATCATGGCGCGGGGGAATCTCAACGTGCTGATCGGAAAGTTCTCGATGGCACGGGCGGTCTGTACACCATAATATGCCGTGGCCGGTACAGCCAGCTCGCCCATCGTATCGCGTTCAACTCTGGTCGCAGTTGATAACTGAGCGGTTGCCGCTGTGGATATCTTTTTCATGCGTCCTACTCCAGTGTAAAGGTGCTCAGATGTTGCGGGCGCCATGATAAACTCAGCTCCCCTACTTGCACAAGAGTATTGCTCGATCGACGTTCTTGTGTGCAAGAACAACTTTCTCGTCGCAAAAAGAAGAGGCCCGCCGGAGCGGGCCTCTGTTCGGACCAGATGCTGGTGGCTGTCGATTACGCGACCTTGACTTCGATCGCTTTCGGCTTTGCCTTTTCGGACTTCGGCAGCTGGAGATTCAGAACTCCATCCTTGAATTCTGCCTTCACCTTTTCCTCATCAACCAGATCGGGCAATGTGAAGCTTCGAACGAAGCTGCCGTAAGAACGTTCTACCCGATGGTACTTCTTCCCGGTCTCTTCCTTCTCTTGCTTCCGCTGACCCTGGATCGTGAGGACGCCGTCTTCTACGGTCACCTTCACATCCTCTCTCTTCACATCAGGGATCTCCGCCTTGATCTGGTACGCCCCATCGGTTTCACTGACATCCACAGACGGCATCCAGTCGGCAACGACCATGGTTTCCTTGCCATTCGTCTGAGGCAAAGCGGGGCGAGTAAACATCCGATTCAACCGATCTGACATGTCTTCGAGCTCACGAAACGGATCCCACCGTACGAGTGTCATGTTAGACCTCCTTCGTTCGTATTCGCTATTTTAGAATATCTACTCGCAGCGCGCGCTGGTTTCTCTGTATGAAACAATAGGTAACTCTTGCTGTCGCAGAGTCAAGGGGCATTTGTAGGAATGCCGTGCAAGGGAGGAGTTACCAGGATGCTCAAAAAGGCCGTCCAGCAAGGCCGCAACGAGTGAAGACCGGACGCGTACCCTCAGGGTACGTTGAGGATCTGAACGATGCGAGAACGACGCTGGCGGACTTTTTCAGCATCCTGATAGTTAGCGTTGCTCGATGGACACGTACGGCCGGCCATGCTCACCGGAGTAGATTTGGTCGGGACGGAACAGTTTGTTCTCACGAAGCTGTTCAAGCCAGTGGGCTAACCACCCCGACACCCGCGCCATTGCGAATACCGGTGTGAACAGATCGGTCTCGATGCCCATCTTGTCATAGACGATCCCGGAGTAGAAATCGACGTTGGGATATATTCCTTTCCCCTTCAGCAATTCTTCCGCGATCCGCTCGACCTCCAAGGCAACCTCATAGAATGGTGACGTGCCACTTTCCTCGAAGAGTCGCTCGCACAAACTTTGGAGAATTGTCGCACGGGGGTCTTTGACCTTGTACACCCGGTGACCGAAACCCATCAGTTTCTTTTTGGCACGAATTTGTTCTTCAAGGTACGAACGAGCCTTCTTTGGCTCACCAATCTCCTTGAGCATCTGCACAACTTCCTCGTTGGCGCCCCCATGCAACGGGCCCTTCAGCGCCCCGATCGAAGACGCGACAACCGTATAAGGATCGGCCAGCGTCGATGCCGTAACCATGCCCGTGAACGTTGAGGCATTCATCGTGTGCTCGGCATGGAGGATCAAGCAGTCATCGAAAATATTGCCCCACAAGGGAAGAGGCTCCAGCTCGGTCAGCATATAGAGGAAGTTTTCGGAGAATCCAAGATCATCCCGCGGTGGAATGTACTCGTTCCCATATCGTAGACGCGCCCAGGCCGCGACGATTGTGGGCAGTTTGGCAACGAGACGGACGGCAGACCAGTAATTGTTTTCGACGTCCTGAACATTCCGGCCTGGATAAAACATGCCCAATGCGGCGACCGCAGCCTGCAAGGCATCCATGGGATGCCCCGACTCCGGAAGACATTTTAATAAATCGACAATCTTGAACTTGATTCGGCGGTGATGGACGATATCCTCGTTCCATCGTACGAACTGCGCTTGCGTGGGCAGGTGTCCAAACAGCAACAGATAGGCAGTTTCAAGATAGGACGATCGCAGGCAAAGTTCTTCGACACGGATGCCGCGATATTCCAGGACTCCGCGCTGTCCATCCACATCGCTGATTGCAGATTTGGCTGCGGGAACCCCGGCGAGCCCCGGCATAAAATCATGTGGCATGATCGTGCTCCTTCACCTGAGTGACTGGACAGATGACACGTGGGAGCAGTCTATCACGTTCAAGGCGACAGGATCTTGAATTGACTCCTATCGGTTGGCATACTCAAGTTGCCGATCGTTCACGATCAGAGAACACCTCATGTCCCTCCTGCTCATATTGATCAGTTTGATGATGATGGGGACAGCCTCCTTGGCCCAGGCCGACGGCGAGATACTTGCTTTTGCCGTTGTGAGCGAAGCGCCAAAAGATAAAGCGCGGATATCGGCGAAGGTCTCGTTGAATGACATTGTGTCAGACATGAAGTTGCTCGCGTCGGAAACGATCCTGAATAATCTGATTTGGAAAAAGCTCGAAATCTGCCATGCTATGAAGATGGAAGGATACAAGGTCGCGGAAGGATTTCAGATCGTTTCGGTGCATGTCATCGACGCCGGCATGCTGCCGATGTCCTTGCAGTCGTTTGCAGGCGATTGCTTGATTAAGAAAGCGATCGAGATCGCGCCGATGGTCGATTAGCAGGATGGCCGAGCGAGACTAGCGGGACAGGTGAGACACAAGGATTCGAAGTCAGAAGTTAGATATTTCTACACCTTCGAACTCCGGCACTCTGGACAAGAGATGGGTTCTTCTGCTGCCTCGCATTCTTCGGCAGTCAAAGGAAAGAGTTGTTCGCACTGTCGGCATGGCCGGATTTCAAAGTAGGCGATTCCCTTGTCGTCGATGTCAGTGGGTAAGAGCAATTCCAGCGGATCATACCCGATCGCAACGCCATCGGGGAATTTGACGATGGCCAATCGTTCGTTAAAGACCTCGAAGGTGGCTTCCTGCCCTTTGCGGGCCAATACATGCCCGAGAACGAACAGCGGTTGTCCCTTACGTTTTGTGCGGAGGTCCCGCAAGGTATGCTGAGTGTCCGTCGCACAAGAAAATCGGCCGGTGGAACTGGTTCCGAAAATTGGGGTTGGCATCATGGCATTCATGCTGATTAAGATGGCCCCATGTATCACATGGGTAAAAATGGCGTCAAGGCAGGCGAGCCGACGAGACAAGGAGTTCAAAATGGCTGAGATAACGATTTACCAGAAACCGACCTGTAGCACGTGCCGCCAGGCGGTGCAGTTGTTACGAGAGAGCGGCAAGCCCTTTAAGGCCCTCAATTACTATGAGAAACCCTTCACAAAGGCCCAGCTCAAAAATCTCTTGAAGAAAGCGGGACTTTCGCCAAAGGATATACTGAGAACTAAAGAGGATATCTATAAGGAGCTTGGGTTAGCGAAAAAGAATCTTTCAGACGACGAATGGCTCGATATACTCGTGACCCATCCGGACCTCATTCAGCGACCGATTGTCGAAAAGGGTGAGAAGGTCATTTTGGCTAGACCGGCAGAATCTGTGAAGGAGCTGCTGTAATAACAGCGGAGGTCCTATGTTCAGTATTCTCCACTTGCGACAATTCGCCCTGTTTCTGGTTGGGATCGCCTCACGGGGATCGCTGTCTCCAGTCCGCGTTTTACGACATTCCCTCCCAGGCCCTTGGCCTCATAGAGGCCGCGATAGGCCGACTTGATCACCAGGGACAGTGTCGCGCTGTCGTCCAATTGTTCCCCCACGCCGATACTCAGGGTGATCGGGAGCGCTCGGTCGCGTGCTCCCGCCTCCTTAGCCCCTCGCCGTTTTTCCCAGACTCGATCCCGTCCTCGAAGGAACAGAGCAATGGCTTCGACCGATTTTCGGACGATGTCCAGCGCGCCCATGGTTTCTGTGACGGACTTTCCAGGGAAAAGCACCGTGAACTCTTCTCCGGTTGTACGGAAGATCTGCCCTTCAACGCACGCAGCCTGAATTCTTGGCGCCGCCAGTTTCAGAATCTGCTCGCTGACAGATTTTCCGTGGACATTGGCGTACTGAGTGAGCTGATCGATGCCGATGACCGCGACTGAGTACCGTTTCCCGAGTTGTCCGATCGCCTCGTCATAAGCCAGCCGGCCTGGAATACCGGTGAGTTCGTCGCGATAGGTCCGTTGATAAAAAGATTGAAGTAAGGTCACGAAGAGAATCAGTCCAGCCGTCATGAAGAAGTTGGTCGGTTGCCACCCATAGCGGCTCGTATGGTAAGCCACAAAAATGGCACACAGAGCCCAAATGGCTCCTCCCTCAAGTGGGTCACGATGCAGAGTGAATCGTATGATGTGCAGCAGCAATGCGATTGCAAACGCACAGAGCGCCGGCTGGGGAATCGGCGTCCATTCTACGTACCGCGACGGGATGTACTCCCTTGTGAAAGAAGAGGCCAAGACATGCTGATCCGGCAGGCAGAGCCAAAGTAACAGAAAGGGTTGGACCAATACGAGCACCACCCGCGTTACGCCGCGAAACGTCGAAAGGGAATCTTCCTTAAGAATGGAAAATGCCAACAGATTGAGAGGGACGAGAAAGGCAGTGATGGCGACAATCGTCCGACGTACGGACTCCTGATCCCCGCCGACGTTAGGAAGCAACACCAACGCCTGATCAGCGAGCGCGAGCACGACCAGGGAGAGAATCATGCGACTGCTGGCAAAGTACCAGCCAAAGATCAGTCCGAATGCGAGGACAATATAGGGTATGGCTGCAATCGGCTGTTGCAGCCACATTGGGTGTCCCTGGGGACGGAGAAACCCAATTGCCACGAGAAAAATCAGCCCTCCAGGGAAGAGAACGGTACCGAGAGATTTCCAAAACAGACTCAGCATAGCCTGTACCTGTGTATAAAGCGGTCTGGGGACCTCCAACCTTGTGCTAAATCCATACCAGCCGGCCCAACGTAAGGAAGAGCGTGTAAGTGGTGAAGAAGCCGCTCCTCCACTAAATTTACAGCGTTTCTATAGACATGAGGTGTTCGATCGCTGCAGTCTTAGGGGCTATAGAAGTACAGACTGAGGCAGGTCCGTTTTTGAACAATCGGATGAGGTTTCTGTGACAGAGTATGTGAGCTGGAACTTGTTAACCCAATATGTTTAGAGATGTCCAGACGTCATCCGAAGGGCACCGGAAGTTCGGTCTACGCGAAGACTGACTGCTCCATCTAATACTTGCAAGAGCAGTTCACCCACTAATTGTCGCCGCCAACCATGGAGGATGGGGACAGTGAGGGTTGTCCGATTCTGCTTAGTTTCCACCAACAGTTGTAAATCTGCGCTGGTGGCGAGCATGGTTGGGGCAATCCCCTCCTCTGCCGCGCGGGCTTTCAACACAGCTTGCAAGAGTTCGACAATGCCGGTCGACTCAGGGTCCGGTTTCCGCTCGGAGGGGACTTCCGGCCATGCCGACGGTGGAAGCGCCAGTGCCGATGTGATGGTAGCCAGTAGTTGTCCGCCATGTCGATCGACCTCGGACGAATGAACGCCGCGGAGACTACGGAGGTCGTTGACCGATTTGGGTGGGTGGCGCGCGAGTTGGATCAGCACTTCATCTCGCATGACGCGGCCGCGTGGCACGTTCCGACGTCGGGCCTCCGCTTCTCGCCAGGCAGCCAATTCACGAAGCACCGCAGCCCCCTTGGGCTTGAGTGTGTCCCATCCTCGAATTCGTTGATACCGCTCCTGAGGCTCTCGGCTTTTTTCTCCTACTGCTGTTTCGAGACGCGCAAATTCCTCACTGACCCATTCTGAACGGCCGAGTGTGTTCAGGCGATCTTGCAAATGTGTGTGGATCGATAGGAGGAATTCGACATCTTCCAGGGCATATGCGATTTGGTCATCCGAGAGCGGTCGTGCGCTCCAGTTCGTGAAGGTATGGGCTTTGGCCAGCTTCGTGCCATGGAGTCGTTGGACTAAGTTTGCGTAGGCAACTTGGGCGCCATACCCGACCATGGCGGCGGCGATCTGAGTATCAAAAAATGGTTTCGGAATCTGCCCGGCGTGGATGGCGAACAGATCGAGATCTTGCCGTCCGGCGTGGACGATCTTCTCAATCTTGGCATCACAGATGAGTTCCCAGAAGACATCGAGTGATCCAGCGGCCTGTACAGCAGGAAAGTCGATAACAGCGGCGGTGGTCGCGGTGGCGACCTGGATCAGCTCGAGCCGCGGAATAAAGGTGTCTTCCCCGACAAATTCCGTGTCCAGCGCCAATCGTGGACTTTGCCGCAATGTTCGGCAGAGGGATTCGAGCGCATGTTGGTCCGTCACATACGGCGGAGGTGGATTGGGTATCACGTGTGTCTCATTCTGTGGGGCGGTAGGTGGCGTCCGGTGATCGAGGAGGTTCGACATTGCTGAGGCTCAAGTATTCCTTTAAAAACTGGTACGCCTCCAACATGCGGCGCAATTCCGGTTCGGCGCTGCGATCGCCGTTATTCGAATCGGGATGGAGTTGCTTGGCTTTCTGACGAAAAGCGGCGGTGACATCGGCAAGCGAACTACCGAATTCCACCCCCATAGCAGCATAGGCATCCATCGCGTTGTTGATGCCGCTCGACCCTTGCGAGAGGTCGCCGCCTCCCCCACCGGCCGCTTTCAACATATCGGCCAGACTGATCCTCTTGCGCCGGCGACGGGGGCGTTCTCGGATCTCGCTATCGAAATCGTCCCAGCGGTCTTCGACAAATTCAAGACGAGACTCCAAGCGCATGGCGCCGGAGAGATCACGGATCTCCGCTATCTCATCTTCAATTTGAGCCAGCGACTTGATGACTTCCTCCAACCCCTGTTCCACGCGAAAGAAACTGTCGACCCGCTCCTGCATCATCGTATCGACGGCAAGATCCAGACTTTCTTCAGCTTTCAGGCGCAACGAATCGATGCGGCGTCTCATCCCATTCTGAAACTTGATAAATTTGCTTTGTGAAAATGCCATCTGGCCACGCTCTCTTCCTGGGCGCGCATTGTAGCACAGCCCGGTCGGATGCCAGAAGGGTGTGAAAATCGCTGAATCTTGTGGGTTGAAAGGTCAGCGTGACGCGAAATCGTCGCTGAGTTTGGTGCGGCGTCGGGCTACGCCCGTTTCACGCGCGGCTGCCGCCACAGCCTTTGCCACGCGCGGGACGACTTCCTTGTCGAACACGCTCGGAATAATGTAATCCTCGCTGAGAGCCGCAGAGGGAATGGTTTCGGCCAAGGCCTTGGCCGCCGCCAGTTTCATCGCTTCGTTGATGTCGCGCGCCTGCACATCCAGCGCGCCTCGAAAAATGCCGGGAAAGGCGAGCGCGTTGTTGATCTGATTCGGATAGTCTGAGCGCCCGGTCGCGAAGATCCGACAGTGGGAGGCGGCCAATTCACGAGGGACTTCAGGGTCCGGATTTGCCATGGCAAAGACGATGCGGTCCGCGGCCATCTGATCCAGATCTTCTGCCGTGAGGATATTGCCGACGGACAATCCGATGAAGACATCGGCTCCCCTGAGCGCGTCTTGGAGTGTACCCTGAGGATGGTCCGGGGTCATGCAAGCGGTGAGATCGGTTCTGCAAGCCCGTAGTTGCTCGCTATCCCCTCGCAAGACGATACCGTGCGGCTCGCATCCAATCAAGTGAGAAAGGCCCGCGGCAAGCAACATCCTGCAGCAGGCGGTTCCAGCGGCGCCAAGCCCGTTGACGACCACGCGGATGTCTTCCATCCGTTTCCCTGTGACGGTGAGCGCATTCGTCAAGGCAGCGAGGATGACCACGGCCGTGCCATGCTGATCGTCATGCATGACCGGAATATCCAGAACAGTTTTTAGGCGGCGTTCGATTTCGAAACAACGGGGTGAACTGATGTCTTCTAAATTGATGGCGCCGAATCCCGGAGCAATGGCCTGAACCGTGCGAACGATCTCGTCAGGCTCTTGCGTGCTGAGGCAGATCGGCCATGCATCGATTCCCGCCAATTCTCTAAACAGCATAGCTTTGCCTTCCATCACAGGTAGCGCAGCTTCCGGACCAAGATTGCCGAGGCCCAACACCGCAGATCCGTCCGTGACGACAGCGACCGTATTACCCTTGCCGGTAAAGGCATAGGCTTTGGTTTTATCCTTCGCGATCGCTTGCGAAACCCGGCCAACTCCCGGGGTATAGACCATCGACAGCACGTTTCTCGTTGTGAGGGGGAACTTGCTTTGAACGTGAATCTTTCCACCGAGATGCAGAAGAAAAATTCGGTCGGAGGTCGAGAGCACCTTCACGTCCGGCAGCGCCCTGATCCGAGCGAGCACCTTTTCTCCATGCGCTTCGCTTTGAACGTCGAAGGTCACATCCGGCACCATACAGTCGGCCGTTGCGGAGACGACATCCACCGCGCCGAGGTTGGCGCCTTCCTCGGCCAAGACTGCCGCCACCTTTGCGAACATGCCTGGTGTGTTGGCAAGTTGGAGTCGAACGGTCAGGCGGTAATTGGAATAGGGGCCGATCTCATTCATGGCTGATCCTTTATTTATTAAAGATTACCACAAGGCCAGTCAGGAACCAGAGCTGATTCTGTCTGGCGATTCTACGCAGCGAAGGAGCGCGAAAAATGAACATTGACAGCCGGGGACTATTTTGGCTGGCGTTCTAGACGTTTGTGCAGCCTGAGCAGGCACAAATCTGCATCACATTACATCCACATTGAAAGGGGGTGACACATGATGAGGACCCTGTTGATGGCAATCATGGCAGTGGCGGTGGCGGTGACATTCAGCGCGCCATCCTTCGCCGGCGACAAGAAGGAAGAGAAGGAAGAAAAGAAGGGTGGCTACTGGACGTAACAGGATTCATTTGTCTGACCAGACAAGCCTAGTTTGAACGATTCTGAGAAGGCCTGTGATTTCACGATCGCAGGCCTTTTTTCTTGTTCGCACATTGACCCCTCTCCGGCCTCGATGCTACCGTGAGCCATGCACGCCTCCTCAGACACAACAAGACGTAATCGCCTCATCCACGAAACCAGTCCCTATCTCCTCCAACATGCCGCAAACCCGGTTGACTGGTACCCCTGGGGGCCGGAAGCCTTGCAAACGGCAAAGACACAGAACCGTCCCATCTTGCTCTCGGTCGGCTACTCCGCTTGTCACTGGTGTCATGTGATGGAGCGAGAATCCTTCGAAAACGAGGCAATCGCGGCACTCATGAACCGGCATTTTGTGTGTATTAAAGTCGATCGGGAGGAGCGCCCTGATCTCGACGAGATCTATATGCAGGCCACAGTCACCCTTAATCATGGGCAGGGTGGATGGCCAATGACAGTTTTTCTCACGCCGGATCAGGAGCCGTTCTTTGCCGGAACCTATTTCCCTCCTGACGATCGCTGGGGCCGTCCCGGATTCCCTAACCTTCTCAAGAAAATTGCCGACGCATGGGAAACAGATTCCGCCGGACTCACGAGTCAAGCCCGCCAATTGACCGAGCGGTTGAAAAACGAACTCAAGACAGTATCCCCCGTTTCAGTCAGCGCCTCCGTGCTTGATGAGGCCGTGATCCAGTTCCGCGAGAGTTTCGATGAGCGATATGGCGGATTCGGCAGCGCCCCGAAATTTCCCCCGGCTGCGGGGCTTTCGTTGCTCCTCCGTTGTTACCGTCGAACTGGAGAGAGCCGAACCTTACAGATGGTTACCCGCACACTCGATGCTATGGCGGCGGGGGGAATCTACGATCACATCGGTGGCGGGTTTGCTCGGTACTCCACCGACGAGCGCTGGCTGGTTCCTCATTTCGAGAAGATGCTCTACGACAATGCCCTTCTAACTAGAACCTACCTGGAAGCCTATCAAGTTACCGGACAGATCTCCTATCGCCAGGTCACGACGGACGTGATCGACTATATTCTTCGGGAGATGACAGACCCAGCCGGAGGGTTTTACTCCGCTACGGATGCGGATTCAGAAGGGGTCGAAGGAAAATTTTTCGTCTGGACGCCTACGGAGGTCCAGGCCGTGCTGCAGAATGCCGAAGATACCCGCCGGTTCTGTGCCTGCTACGATATTACCGATCAGGGAAATTGGGAGTATCGGAATATCTCGAATCGATTGCGTCCTATCGAGGCGGTGCTCAAGGAATTGAACCTCACCCTTGACGAGCTGACCGAGACGATCGTTCGTGTGCGTCCCCTCCTCTATCGAGCGCGCCAGACGCGAGTCCCACCAGGGCTCGACGACAAAATTATCACGGCTTGGAACGGCATGATGATCTCGGCAATGGCCGAGGCAGGGCGTGTGTTAGGAATCGAGCGCTATATCGATGGGGCCAAGAAGGCGGCGGATTTTCTCTTGCAGATGCACCGAACGGGCGATGGGGCACTGCTTCGCACGTCGCGCCAGGGTCGAGCCCATCTCGATGGGGTGCTGGAAGACTATGCCTATTTGGCAGAAGGGTTGATCGACCTCTATGAAGCCTGTGGGCAGGAACGCTATCTCACCGTCGCGCTTCAATTGGCCGAGCGGATCGTGGACTCATTCCAGGACAGAGATCAAGGGGGGTTCTATACGACCGCGAAAACGCATGAGACGCTGATTATGCGGGCGCGTGAAGGGGCGGATGGTGCGACACCCAGCGGGAACGCCGTGGCAGCTTCAGCCCTTGCCAGACTCTCGTTCCATTACGATCGCCAAGACCTGCGCGAAGCGGCGATCGCCGGGATTCGCGCCTATGGCCGCCAGATAGCCCGGTACCCCAGAGCCTTTGCCAAAAGTCTGGCCGTGGTGGACCTCCTGGCGGAAGGGCCCATTGAATTAGCTTTGGTCGGAACGGCCAGCGATCCTGGACTGGAAGCCTTGCAGCTGGCTGTACGAGCTGTGTTCCTTCCGCATCGCGTGATCGCCTCCAGCGATGGAACAGGCACACCGTCCAACCATCCTCTGCTGGCTGGCAAGGGATTAGTGGCGGGAAAGTCGGCGCTTTATATCTGTCGAAATTTTTCCTGTCAGCGTCCCATCATTGATCCGCAAGAAGTCCCTGAGGCGCTGCTGTCAGCCGCGCGGCGAACGGATCAGACAACTCAACAGACACTTTTGCAAGGAGCGGCGCTTTCTGGGTCGGCCAGTTCTGAAGGGACAGCCAGGTACGCTGCTCGCCTCGTGAGTCAGTCACGCCATACCGGCCATTTGGAACATGGGTACGGCCAGTTCGGCGCGACAGGACTCACGACCTCCCGGCTGGGGTTCGGAACCTATCGGGTCGATACGAGAGCGCCGGAACATCGAGAGGCGCTCAAAAAGGCCCTGCAAGAAGGCGTGAACCTGATCGACACCTCGACGAATTATATGGATGGAGACAGTGAACGTCTGGTCGGCTCCGTGTTACGCGAACTGACCAAGAGCAGTGAACTGGCTCGTGAAGAAGTGATCGTCGTCTCGAAGATCGGCTATGTACAAGGGGAGAATTTGAAACAGGCGGAGGCGCGGGAGCAGGCCGGGCGCCCCTACCCCGACATGGTCAAATATGGCGAGGGTATCTGGCATTGTATCCATCCGGAGTATCTAGCTGATCAGCTCACATTGTCACTGGACCGGCTTGGATTGGCTGCGCTTGATGTCTGCCTACTGCACAACCCGGAATACTTTCTGTCCGAGGCAGCGCATCATGAAGGTGGAGACCTGGCGGCAACACGGGATACCTTTTATCGCCGGCTTGAACAGGCATTCACATTTTTCGAATCACAAGTGGCAGCAGGACGGATTCGTTATTACGGTGTGTCGTCGAATACGGTCACGGCAGATCCGTCCCATGCCGAGGCGACTTCGCTCTCTCGGATATGTGAGGCGGCGCGAGCTGCCGCTAAGGCACAGGGTATGGACCGCCATCACTTCGCGGTGTTGCAATGCCCCATGAATCTCTATGAGTCTGGCGCGTTGGTCACGCTCAATACCGGGAAGGATCAACACGAGACGGTCTTGGAGGTTACGCAACGAGAAGAGATCGCGGTGCTTGTCAATCGCCCACTCAATGCCATGCCGACGAAAAAGAGCGGCGTGATTCGGCTGGCGGACTTTCCGCTCGAAGGAGACCCGGTAGACTTCGACAGCCAATGCAAAACCGTTGCGGCGCTTGAAGAAGAATATCGCGCGTCCATTGCTTCAGCCCTTCAACACAGCGGTCAAGGGATGGCCCCGGCAGACTTCTTCACCTGGGCTGTTGAATTGACGCGCGTGCGGCCTCAGATCCAAGGGCTGGAACATTGGGAGCAAATCGAACATCAAATGATCGCGCCTCATATCAACCAAGTGATGCAGGCATTGTCACGGCACCTGACAGGAACAGCCGCCGAACAATGGGAGGCCTGGCGCGATCGCTATGTGCCGCAGTTGCTTACCCTGTTAGGCGGGCTTCGGAGAGAAGCCACTGAACGGAGCCGCGCTAAGACTGCTTTAGTATCGGCGAGACTTGATCCCCTGTTGCCGGAAGCCAGACGCAAAGAATCATTATCACGAAAAGTCCTGTGGGTACTGGCCAGTACTCCCGGTGTGACTTCTGTATTGAACGGGATGAGGGCACGGGACTATGTGGAAGACTCTCTGGCTATCCTAAGGTGGGAACCGGCACCGATTGTGGGCCCCCTCTACGAAGCTGTGAAATCACAATGACTCTGTGGCGAGCCTGTGAGACCCGTTCGTTACGGCCCTGATGATTCTGAGACGGGTGGAATTGTCTCGCTTAATACGCATAGCGATTTCAATCACCGCCATTAGACGTGTTATAAAATAGAAACCATCAGATATATCAATTGTATATCACGATAAGTTCAAGTAAATAAGCCTCAGTGACGTTATGGCTCTACAAAGGAGGGTGACTCTTGTCGGCTGGAGAAAACTGACTCGATGCGATCTGATTACACAACGAGGACAGAATTTCGTTTAGGCCGCTACTTTCCAGTTCTTAGCAGACCCTGCCACATTTGTAACGCTTGCCGTGCCCACGGGCTATCGTTTTGTCTTTGTCGGCTGTCGTGGTGTATTCGTCTGGTACTTAACGATTCGATTCGCGCAGCGACATCACGATATTGCGGAGCTTCACGGCGAAGCCATCGATAGGCCTCCAACGCTTCAGGAACACGATCGAGCGACTCTAATGTTCTTCCTAAGAGATAGAGGATCTGCACTTGTTCTTTCGATGATGTCGAGGGTACTTGCAAAGCCCGGCGAAAGGCCGAGACAGCCTCTTCCTGCTTCCCGCTCTTCTTAAGACTGAGACCCATTTGAGCAAACCCCTTTAGTGCGTAGGCCGGGTCTTGTGCGGCTTTCTCAAAGTGCTCGGCTGCTTGCCTGAACAGCCCCACGTTCTTAAGCACCACCCCTTGTTCATAGGCTTCTTGCCCGTTCGGTGTTTCTGCCGATACAGTGGCTTCAACTGCTTGGAACTGTGTCTCCTGAAAGGGAGCGCCGCTTTCATTCACCGGCGAGGTTCGATTTGAGGCAGGATGATTTTCCTGTATCAGGGATAATGCGTTGGTTTCGTTCACGTTCTTGTTTCCTGTGGGAGAAGTATGACAACAGCTGGTAAGAAATTCGCAAATCCTGGACCATTCAAGTTGACTTGGAAACTCCTTACGTTTCACATCTTTGCAAATTTTCCATTGGTGCGAGATTTAGGGAAAACAGCTCATCTTTCGGCAGGTTCGTTCAAATTTGCCCCTCTGCTCGGCCGGCTGTGGCTCGTCTGAATCACGGACAACGAGGAGAATGGCGTGAGCTAGAAGGTGACTTGTCGAAGATTGTGGCGATTAGTAAAAACCACATCACGGTCTTCTTGAGCCCTTCCCGGAGCCCGTGTTTTGCCTGAAAGCCAAAGAGTTCTTGAGCCCGGCTGACATCCAGGCACCGTCGAGGCTGTCCACTGGGCTTGGTGGTGTCCCAATCGATTTGTCCTGTAAAGCCTGTCTCCGTGGCAATCAAGGCGGCAAGATTACGAATCGTGACTTCTTCTCCTGTCCCCAGATTGACCGGTAGACTTCCTTCATAGTGTTCGGCAGCCGTATTGGTTGTTCTTGCATGAAGCCTTCGCTCCGCACTAGAATATCCCGCGGAACGGACCGATGGATCCAAAATCGGTGTTGGAGACTATGACTACACGTCGAGGCATCATATTCGCCTTTGTCGTCTGCGGTACCTTTCTCGTCGCCCACATCATCAACGCGGTGATTGCAGAGGCATTGTCTGTGCCTGCAGGGCTCGCGCGGCCATTGCCACATTCCGACCGAGAAGCCGACGGCAATGCGTCCCTGCCCGTTTTGATCGAGCGCATTCGGACGAGCGGACTTTTCCCCCTCCCACCAGACCCTCTCGGTATGAGCATCGCTGAATCGAGCATGCAGCCAGCCAGGACCCCCTTGAATCTGTCGTCGAAACTCAAGCTGCTAGGAGTAGTGGTCGGCGATCGTGAGGGAGTTTCGGCCATCGTTGAAGAACTTTCGAGCAAGCGACAACTATTTTTCCGATTGCGCGAGCACATACCCGATGTGGGCGAGATCAGTGAAATCCGTCGGGACGGGATCGTCATTCGGCAGGGTGATCAACAGGAGTTGCTCGAGCTTGCCGTCTCGCAGATCGAAAAACCGCCGTCTGCGCCAGCGCCAACGGCGGCATCGGCCGTCGTTCCGGCGCCTGGGAGCCCAGTGCGCGCGACACTTGACCGCAGAGAAGTTGAGCAAGCCATGGGCGATCTGCCCAAGTTATTGTCCCAAGCGAGAGCGGTACCCTACATGGTAAATGGAGCGATGAATGGGTTCCGTCTCGACTTTATTGCGCCTTCCAGTTTTTACGAGAAAATCGGTTTGAAATACGGGGATGTTCTCCAGCAAGTCAACGGCGTGGACATCCGTGATCCCGGTACGATGCTCACCCTCTTCCAGCAACTCCGTAATGAGAGATCGGTGAAGCTCGATGTCTTACGCAACAATCAGCGAACTGCGATGACGTTCGACATCCGCTGAGTCCGCTATATCTTCCTCTGTTGCGGTTCTTTTTTGCCTTCAACAACCGGCTGTCGTTCTCGGTTTCTGATGCGCAGGATTCGGAGATCATATCCCTCAGAACGGGTACAACGACGAGAGCCTCGTGACCTTGTAAGAGACATACGGTAGAGAGTATCTTTTTACGTCCAATAGCTTGGGTCCTTTCCCCAAGATCAATAGGCGTTTCAGTGATGAATCATCCATTTGGTGTTCCGTGGTAAACGACGAACATTCCGGTCGGCCTCTAGTGGGAGCGATCCTTGAAGATAAATTCGGCTTGCCCGAAGCAAAATTGCTTGAGGCACTCAATATCCAAGGAACTAAGGGCGGCCGTCTCGGCGAAATATTGATCCGGCTCAGAGCAATTACCGAAGAGCAACTGCTCCAAGCACTCGCCATTCAATTTGAACTTCCCTGGCTCCCCTATCTTGATGTGAGTCAGGTCGATCATGAATGGGTCAAGAAGGTTCCCATCCATTTCGCTCGCCGCTACCACGTGCTTCCTCTCAAGACAGAAGAGGGAGCGGTGCTTGTGGCAACGATCGATCCCTTGGAAACAGCTGCATTGGATGATCTCCGGCTTTTACTGGGACTTCCGATCAAGCCCGTGTTGACCAGCAGCTTGTCCCTCCTAGCCTGTTTAAACCGAGTCTATGACGAAGCGGCAAGTCCCGCAGGCGCAGAGCAAGTCATGGAGGATATTGCGGCCAGTGAGAGTTTAGATCAAATCGCACATGAGTTGGATGAGCCGCAGGATCTCCTCGATGCCACAGACGAAGCACCCATCATTCGGTTAGTTAATTCCGTGCTCTTCCAAGCAGTGAAACAGCGCGCAAGCGATATTCATTTCGAATCGTTTGAACGGGGGTTGGTCGTGCGGTATCGCATCGACGGAGTACTCTACCCTGTCTTAACCCCTCCCAAACATTTGCAAGCCAGTATTATCGCTCGGTTGAAAATCATGGCCGGGCTGAACATCGCGGAGAAACGATTGCCGCAGGATGGCAGATTTCGGATCAGGACAGCGGGTAAGGATGTCGATCTGCGTGTCTCGGTCCTGCCCACGTCACATGGCGAACGGGTGGTCCTGCGTCTCTTGGAGAAAGAAAACCGTTTGCTGAACCTGTCGGAGATGGGGTTTTCTCAGGATCGGTTGGGGATCATCCAACAATTGATCCAGTTGTCGCACGGGATCATTCTTGTGACCGGACCGACCGGGAGCGGGAAGACGACGACGCTGTATGCGGCCTTGACCCAGATCAACGCGCCGGACAAAAACATCATTACCGTCGAAGACCCGGTGGAGTATCAACTGCTTGGCGTGGGCCAGATGCAGGTCAATCCCAAGATCAACCTGACGTTTGCCGCAGGATTGCGGTCGATTCTCAGACAAGACCCCGATGTCATCATGATTGGGGAAATTCGCGATCGCGAGACTGCCGAAATTGCCATTCATGCCTCGCTCACGGGACATTTGGTCTTCTCCACACTCCATACGAATGACGCAGCCAGTGCGGCCACCAGATTGATCGACATGGGTATCGAACCGTTTCTCGTTGCCTCCTCGGTAGTCGCAGTCTTAGCGCAACGATTATTACGCCAGGTCTGTCCGGACTGTAAACAGCCCTATCAGCCGGCCGATGAAGAACTCATTCGGATCGGGATCGTCCCGCCAAGGATACGCCCCACATTCTATCGGGGAGTCGGGTGCCAAGCCTGTTCTCAGACCGGCTATCGCGGACGAACAGGCATTTTTGAACTCCTCGTGCTGGACGATGAGGTCCGCCGTCTCATCGGCAACAAGGCGGATTCAGGCGCGATTCGTCAAACCGCAATGGCCAAGGGGATGGTGACGTTGAAAGATGAAGGGGCAGAGAAGGTCTTTCACGGAATCACGACGACCGAAGAATTGATGCGGATTACGCAGCAGGAAGTCGAAATTTAGCACGATGCCTGTCTATCAGTATAAAGGCTATCGGAACGACGGCGGAGCGGCGACCGGCATCATCGATGCCGAGAGCCCAAAAGTTGCGCGTGTAAAATTGCGAAAGGTCGGCGTGTTTCCCACCGATATGGTGGAGCAGGGATCAGCCACCGTCAGCTCAACCACAGGCACGGCTGGAAGATCTGCCACCGGAATCGGGCGCTCCCCTGCCCTCAACACCACCGACGTGGCGATGATGACCCGGCAACTGGCGACGTTACTGGTTGCAGGACTGCCGTTGGTCGAGGCGCTCGGAGTGATGGTGGATCAAACGGAAAAGAAATCCGTGAAGAGCCTTATGGCCGACGTTCGCGAAGAGATTCGCGGAGGCTCATCCTTTAGCGCAGTACTCGAACGCTATCCTCGGGAGTTCTCACAGATCTATGTGCATATGGTACGGGCCGGCGAAGCCAGCGGAGCACTAGATCAGATCTTATTCCGCCTCGCAGAGTTTCTCGAAAAACAGTTAGCGCTCAAGCATAAAGTGACGAATGCCGTGCTGTATCCTGCTCTGATGTTGATCGTCGGTATCTCAGTGCTGTTCTTCCTCATGACCTTTGTCGTGCCAAAAATCACCGCCGTCTTTACGAGTTTGAAGCAGGCCCTTCCCTGGCCCACCGTTGTGTTGATGAGCATCAGCAATTTTCTTGCGGACTATTGGGCGGTGATGCTCGGTGGGATAGGTCTGATTGTATGGTTGGCGCGCAGAGGGATGAAGACAGAAACGGGACAGCTCACGGCAGACCGGTGGCTTCTGAAGCTCCCGCTCCTGGGTGAGGTCGCCCGCATGGTCGCTATCTCAAGGCTCACGAGCACATTGGCCACCATGTTGGCGAGTGGTGTACAGTTGCTGGATGCCATGGACGTCGCGAAGCGCGTCATGAGCAATCGTGTGCTGGAGCATGCCGTCGAGGGAGCCAGGCAGAATATACGGGAAGGTGAAACGATAGCCGAACCGTTGAAACGCAGCGGAGAGTTCCCTGCGCTGGTCACACACATGATTGCGGTCGGTGAACGAAGCGGCGAAATGGAAGAGATGCTGCGTCGGATCGGGCACATCTATGATGGAGAAGTGGATCGGGTTATTACGCGATTCACATCGCTCTTGGAGCCCATCATGATCTTGGTCATGGGTGTCTTGGTTTTCTGTATCGTCGTGGCAATCCTGTTGCCTATTTTCGAGATGGGCCAAATGGTTCACTAGAGGGAGTAATCAGTGAACGGTGATGTGTCCAATGGGAGGTGTTCGATGAGCGAAAGAGAGCAGGTCGAGAGCAAGAGGCTGTTTTGGTGGAAGAAGGATGAGGGCGCGAGCTTCCATCCCTCGCCCCTCACTCTTCGTCTCTCGCACGACATTCTCCGTCGTGAACGTGGCTTTACGTTCATCGAAATCATGGTTGTGGTGGCCATTCTTGCGATCCTCGCAGCCTTGGTCGTCCCTCGCATCATGGGACGGACCGACGATGCCAAGCGTACGGCGGCAAAAGTTCAAATTCGAAATATCGAAGGAGCCTTGCAGCTCTACAAACTCGACAACGGGGTCTATCCTTCGACTGAACAAGGATTGAAGGCCTTGGTGGAAAAGCCTTCAGTTGGGGTGATCCCAAAGAAATGGAAGATCGGCGGATATATTCCAAAGCTTCCAGAAGATCCCTGGGGAAATCCGTACAAGTATCTGAGTCCCGGCCAGAGTTCCGGTCAGAATCTAAACCTAAGAAGCGAGTACGAGGTTATTTCTCTTGGCACCGATGGTGAAGTCGGTGGCGAAGGCATCAATGCCGATATTGCGAATTGGAATTTGGACAAGGACTAGTGGGATGGGGCAAGAGGCACAGGAGGTAAGGGGTCACGAGTTATGGACATCGGAGACACCGCGCTTGTCTCCCCTTCCCTCACGCCTTACGCCTCACGCCTCGCACACTTCAAGTGGATTCACTATCCTGGAAATCATCATTGTGCTGTTCTTGCTCGTCGGGCTGCTGGGAATCATCCTGCCTCGAATTTCACTCGAAGAAAATCTGAGTTCTGTCGGACGACGGATGGTTGCGACTGTGCGATCCCTCCAGAGCATGGCCATGGCAACCCAAAAAACGATCCGCCTGTACGTCGATATCGATCGAGGAGTCTACTGGCCGGTGATTCTGGATGGGAACCAAGAAAAGGTGCCGATCGACCCTGCCTGGGCCACGCCGTTGAACCTCCCCGCTAGCATTCGCATTTCAGATATGCTGGTCGCTCAAGGGAAAAAGGGATTAGGCCGGGTCGATCTGTCCTTCTACCCCACCGGAAGAATCGATCCGGTGACGATGCATTTGACGGATACGCGCAACAACATTCTGGCCATTGCAATTGAACCGGTTACAGGAGCGATCCGCATGAGCGATGAACGGATCGAGCCTCCCAAAGCCCTCATCATTCCAGATCGAGTCAGACCGTGGCTAAAACCTCCTGTTGTAGGCGGGCAGTCACGCTGACTCTGACAACGCGGCGTCGGTGCGGAGCGTAATTCTATGGGGAGTGAACGGGGTTTCACGTTATTAGAAGTCTTGATCGCTCTCGGCATTCTCGCCCTGGCTCTGCCGATCCTCTTGGGACTTCGCAATTGGGACCTCGATCTCCATGCGAGAGCCAAGGAACTCACCACCGCCACGGTTCTCGCGCAGGAAAAGTTGACTGAAACGGAGTTGGGCGCGATGTTGCCCCTCGGTGAAACAGGCGGAGAGTTTCTCCCGATTCCCTTGGGATCGCAAGCCACCGTCGAGATTACGAACCGCCCGTCGGGTTACCGGTGGAAACGGATTGTATCGTCCACACCGTTGCCGAACGTGCGGGAAATCAAGATTCAGATTCTATGGCCTCGAGGGAAAACAGATGAAATGGTTGAAGTCAGCACCTATGTTTTTTCGACAAACGCCACAGGATTCTGAGGGCGGCTTTACTCTGGTCGAAGTCCTGCTGGCCGTCTCTCTTGTCGCCATGATGGCTGCGTTGGTCTTTGGGTCTCTCTATGTCACGACCAGCGCAATCGATGCGGTGCGCGAAAATTCAGCCAATGAACAGATCGTTCGCAGTACCCTGCGCCTGATGACCGATGAGTTATCAGTCTGCATGGGGTCCGATACCAATCCTTGGATGGGTATCAACGGACAGTACGACGGTCGGCCTGCCGATTCGGTCGCCTTTCTCACCATGGGCCAATTTCGCGGGGCAGAGTCGGCCAGCGATACCGAGTTAGTCCGTATCGTCTATACCAGAGAAGGCGATCGCCTTCTTCGATTCGTGCGAAGAAATCTCTATGGCTTGACGGACGAATCCATCGAGCAAATCGAGCTGGCTACCAAGGTCAAAGGATTCAACGTGCGTTATTATGATGGCAAGAGCAAGCTCTGGGTTGATGAGTGGACTGGCCGTGGGACCGAATCCCCCAAAGTGATCTTACTTGAACTCACGGTCCTCCAGGAGAAGGCGGAACTTCAGACCGTACGTCAATGGGTGACGATGGGAGCCTCATGATGGCTTGGCCCCTGACCTGGCTCGAAACCTTAAAACTGAAAGGTCCCTTAGGGTGGGGATTCGCGTCGCTGGCCTGCTTCACCCTATTTCTATTCCTGACCTTTCCCTATGGCCTTCTCCAGAATCGCTTATTGGCTGAACTCCATCGGGCTAGCGGGTGGGAGGTTCGTGCGGCGGATTGGTCGGTGAGCCTTCCCCCGGCCATTGAGTGGCGTGATCTTGTCCTTGCCGGCCCGACGATCGGAACGATTCCCGTTGAAGCCGCTCGTGCGACAATTGAAGTCTTTCAGGCAATTTTTGGCCAATTAGTGGTAGATTACGCCGTCCAGCTGCCAGGAGTTGCTCAGGCGGGAGTGGGACGCGCCATAGGATCTCTGACTACAGCCTCATGGTCCTTAGAAGGTCCTATTGCCATTAAAGGCCAGCTCCAACAGATGGATCTTGCAACAGTGTTAAAGCCCTATGTGAGCCGGGGAACCGTTCAGGGAGATTTCATGCATCGCTGGGACAATGCACAAGGCGCCCAGGCTGCCCTCAAAGGGGAAGGGACCGTGAAGGTCGAAGTCAAGGATCTCGTCGTCGAACGAATCGTTGCCGGGGCCGCTGCGAATTCTTCGCTGATGCTCGGCCACATCCAAGGCGCGATCGCCTGCCGCGATGGCGCCTGCGACGTCACGGATTTGAAGGGAGACGGTGAGGATGGATCCTTTACAGCCAGTGGGCGCGTGGCGTTGCGGCAGCCACTGCAGCAAAGCCTCCTGGATATCACTATCACCTTGATTCCTGGAGCCGGGTTTGCCCAGAAAGCGGCGAGCCTCTCCTTGCCGCCGTTTCAGCCAGGGACCCCCTTGACCTTCAAACTCGTAGGGCCGATCATGAATGCGAGGGTGGCGCTTTAGCCGGAGAAAACTGTTATTTGGTTTATTTGGTTTGTCTCGTTTGTTTGGTTTAAAAAACCAACTAGATAAACAAAACAAACTAAATGAATCAAATAGAACGGGTTTGTGAAGAGGGTTGTCGATGATTGCCGAATGTGTCGGACTCGATATCGGACAGACGGCCTTTAAGGCTGTTCGGTTTCGCCGCCGCCTGACAGGGCGTGAATCGGTGGAGTATTTCCACCAACCTGTTCCCTATGGCCGCCAGGAACATACGGAGCCGGCGCATCGAACGGCCATGCTCAGAAACTTTCTCTGGCAGCATGGTTTATACGGCAGCGGAGAAATCGTTACCGCACTCCCCTGCCAGGATGTATTTGTCAGAACGCTTTCCTTCCCCTTTCGCGATGCATCCAAACTGGCGCAGGTGGTTCCATTCGAAATGGAAAATCTGATTCCAATGCCTTTGGAAGATGTCACAGTCGGCAGTCTGGTGTTGCCGGCGCGAGAGTCCCGAGAAGGGGCGGAAAAGTCCAAAGGGTCCGATGTGCTTGTCACCGCAGCGCCCAAGGTAAAAATCGCGGAACATTTGCGGTTTATGGCTTCCGCCGATTTGAATCCCTCCGCGATCACGATTGACGGCATGGCCCTGTTTTCCGTCAGCCAGTTTCTGAAAGAAGAAGGAGCTCAGGTTCCCGGCGACATGGCGATCATCGATGTCGGAGCCTCGAAGACGACCCTGTGCCTCGTGCATGAAGGCCGCCCTGTGTTGTTGCGGACCGTGCTGTGGGGCGGGAACCATCTCACCCATGCGCTTGCCGTGCGCTATGCGTGCAGTTTTGCCGAAGCGGAACGACGTAAGCGGGCCATGGCCGTACAAGAAATCGATGCCTGGCTTGAGCCGGTTCTCAAAGAGTTACGCGTCTCCCTCCAGGCCTACGAAGGCAGCGTCCATCAGCGATTGACCCATTGTTGGGTCTCGGGCGGCGGCTCGAAACTGAAAGAACTGAGCGGGCACATGGCACATCAATTGGGCTTGGCCTCGGTCGGCCCCCGGCAAGGATTCGGATCGAATTGTCCTCGCGCGTTTTCCATTGCCTTCGGATTGGCGATCCATCCAAACATTGTCCGCCCCCGATGGAAGTCACGGTCGGCAGGCTCGAATCTCGCCCTGGATTTCAAAGCCGGTATCGATGCGTCATCTGCCACAACGGATATCTCGAAACAGGATCGACGGCTGGCTCTGTGGGGAGGGCTCATCCTGGCTATTCTGGCGCTCGCTGACATTTCTGTGCGTGTCGTTCTGAAAGATTCGACCGTAAAGGATCTCAAGCGAGGTCTCCAAGCCCAATACGAGCAAACATTCGGTCCTGGCGCCGGTCCTGGTGAAGAGTTGGACCAGGCGCGCTATCGAGTCTCACAACTGGAGAAAAGTCTCTCGCTCGTCGACGGCACAGGCTCCAATGTCCTTGTGGGCCTTGCGGAATTGGTGAAACATGTGCCTTCGGGCATACCGCTGAAAGTACGGGATCTGACGATCGACGGGAACAGTATCCATCTGGAAGGAGAAACCACAACCTTCGATGCAGTCGAAAAGATCAAGCAGGCCTTCTCGGCGGACGAGACCCTGCAGGACGTGTCCATCAGCGACACCCGTGTCGGAGCCATGCAGAACCAGGTCGTGTTTCGCCTCACCTATACGGTGCAACGGCCATGATGCAGATGCTGAAGGAACGGTGGCAGCAATTCTCGCCGCGCGAGCGCATCATCGTGGCCGCCGGTGGAGCCCTGGCCGCGGCAGCGCTCGTGTTTCTGCTGATCGTCGACCCGCTTATGGCCATGATTGACAAGTTTGATCGGCAAGCGCGGCGATACACAAAAGACAGCCAAGAGTTGGCGCTCGTGGCGCAGGATTATCTGCTCAAACAAGCGCGCATGGCTAAACTCGAAGCGCGCATGCCGAGCCCGCCGGCTCAGTTCTCGCTGCTGGCGTTTATGGAAGAAGCGACGACAACGGCGCAGATTCGCGATCGGATCGCCGGCATGCAGCCGCAAGCCCCCATTGTCGTCCAGGGCTATCAGGAAACCGCCGTTGACCTTCGGCTCGACGGCGTGACGCTTCCTCAACTCCTTGCGCTGCTGGCAACGATCGAGCAAGCCCCTTATGAAGTTCAGGTGCGCCATCTGCAGATGAAACCCAAATACGACAATCCGATCAATCTCGACGCGACACTGAAAATTGTCACCTATGCGAAGGTCTGATGAACGTGGCATCGCCCTCCTTCTCACCCTCCTTGTCCTTACACTCCTGGTTGCACTGATCCTCGAGTTCGACGCAGAAGCGAGGCGGGAATACCGCGACGCCGCTGCCTTTCGCGACAACTTCAAAGCTACCGTTCTTGCCCGCGCGGCAGTGCAAGCAGCCCGCGGCACCTTGCAGCAGGATTTCCTGAAGGACAAGCAAACGGGTCAGTCCTTCGACGCTCTTACTGACATGTGGGCTATTCCCATCGTGAACTATGCTATCGGTGATGGGTTTCTGACGGCCCAGATGGAAGATGAACGAGGCAAGCTGAACCTGAACGATCTGGCAGCCGGTGGAGACCCCGTTGCCAAGAAATCCAAAGTCGGAAGGGTCAAGCGACTCTTCGAACTTCTGCAGATCAATCCAGATCTGGTGGATGCCATTGTCGATTGGGTGGATGAGAACGATGTGCCGGAACCGGCCGGTGTAGAAAGCCTCTACTATCAAACGTTGCGTCCCCCCTACCGGGCAGCCAACGCTCCATTGCAGACACTCTTGGAATTGCGCCTGATTAAGGGAATGACATCCGAGATCATCGCGAAACTGTCAAAATTCGTGACCGTCTACCCACCAGAAGGACCGGGTATGGTGAATCTGAATACTGCCTCTCCTCTTGTGATTCAAGCCCTTGATCCTGGAATTACACAAGGTATGGCTGCGGATATCGTGCAGGCGCGCCCCTTCAAGACTATTGTGGACCTGGATCGCGTGAGTAGTTTTGAGGATATTGGGAAACAACTCCGTCCCCAAAACCTGTACGACGTCAAGAGCGATCTCTTCTTGGCCCGCATGACGGTGCGTGTAAACGAAGTGACCAGAAATGTGATCGCGGTGCTCCAGCGCGATCCGAACAATGGGATGGGCACGGTGAAGTATTACCGCGTCCTCTAAGGAAGATTGTTATTCGGTTTGTTTGGTTTCTTTTGTTTGTGTAGGTGCTCTCGTGACCTCCCTCCGAGCCTACGTCCTTTCCAAACAGACCCCGCTGTAATACTTTTACAGACTGTGGCGCTTTCGAATGTCATCAATAATTCTCTTCAACATGGAGTTCACCCTATGAAACGTACGTATCTCATTACTCTCATGGCTTCAGTGGTCGCGGTGCTGTCCGGATGCGCTCCTAACACGCCGTTTCCGCCGGAAATTATGGAGAAGGTCTCTCCGACGTTTCATTTTGAAGCGTGGCGTGACGCTGGTCCTACGAATGAGTCGGGGAAATCCGATGCAGGCATCAAAGTCATGCTAGGTGGCCGGATCGTACAGACTACCAAGAACGGCAAGGGCATCGTGATTGTCGCGGAACAACTTCCGATCGTGAACCATCCCGCATATGGCCCTGAGGAGGGAGAGGTCAAGAGGGCCAGCGACCATGAATTCGCCTTTCTCTATGAAGGAGAGCTCGAAGCGCTGGACCTGATGAAGGGGAACCGGTTCATCGTCGTGGGAACGACCACGAGTAGACGGCCGGTCCTGGTGAACGGGATACCCAAAACCGAGCCTTTTATCATCGCGGACTGTATCCATGTGTGGCAGACAGGCGGAGCCGAAATCGCAGAATTTAAGGAAGATGCTGGAGGAGGCTATTCATCCCTTCCTGAAAAAACGTACTGCGTTGCTAAGAAATAAAGGGGATTGGGAGCGTCGCAACGGGGACAAATCTCATGATGGAGGGATTGGAATGACACGACTGTGGCTCGTAACCATCGCTTGCGTGATTGGCCTTGGGTTGATTGCCCAGACCGACATTGCTCAAGCCGCCCTTGAGGACCTTCTCTATGAGAAAGGGCAGATCACCAAAGAAGAATGGCTCAAGCTTAAAGCCGATCAGGAAAAAGCAGGACCAGGAACACAAGGAGCACAGGCACCTAGTCCCCCTGCGCTCGGACCAGATCCCGTCGCAAATCTCGATTCGAGGTTAGGCATGCTCGAGGAGTGGAAAGCCAAGATCGAACGGCTTCCGTCGCTGGGCGGGAAGTTTAATATTGGCATGAACGCCCTACAGTTCCTCTACACGCACCAGGACGCCCATGTCGCCGAGGGCAAAAGCCAGGACAACCTCTCGGTCCGACGGTCAGAGATACTCATGTACGGTAAGGTCAACGAATACATTCCGAAATGGCATACGCTATTGGAAATGCAGAGTAATAACTTGACCAACAACACACCTGGCTGTTCCACCACAACTGCAACTCCCTGTAACTCACAAGCATCAGGGACTGGGGCTACGACCACGATGTTCCGTGAAGCCTATATCGATTTCAGACCAATGCCCAGCATCGCGCCCAATCTCAACGTCATTCGGATGGGTGTGTTTCGTATGCCCTTCGGCATTTTCACCGAACAATCCGGCGGTCTCCGCGATGTGGTCAGCTCACCCTACCTCAACTCGGTCGGTAGTGGCACCGTCCAGCGTAACGGATTGGGGAATAGCACCGTCGGTACGATCGACTTCATTCAAGAACGCGACTATTTTGCCGATGTCAGAGGCACCCTATTCCACAAGCTGGACTATGTGGCCGGGATCATGAATAACAATAACTTCCAGGCCAACTCCGTGGGAGCTAATGGCCCCAAAGTCGGCTACGGACGGGTCCGTTTTCTAGTAACAGACATTTCGTTCATCAGTTTTACGGTACTGGCAGGAGAAAGCAACAATACCAACACCGAAATCAACGGGCGTGGAAAAGGATCATTTGACCGGTATGGGATCGATGCCCGTTATACATCTCGCTACCTTCCTGGATTGATGGTGCAGGGCGAGTGGTGGCAAGGGCATGACGGAGCCAACCAAACGACTGTCGGCACCCCAGCTCAAGGAGCCTGTTTAAACGTGGCACAGTGCGGCGGAAACGGATCCCCTGGTGTTCAACGGCGGACATGGTATGTCCTCGGAAAGTATTTTATTTCCAATGGACCTCTCCAGAACTTCGAGCCGGTGGTGATGTATGAACAGTTCGATCCCAGCACCACGATCAGCAATGATATGTACACGCGCGCCATTGTAGGATTCAACTACTACTTCGAGAATCTTCCGCCCAAGATCCAAAGTAAGATCTCTGTCAATTACGAGTTTCGCCACCACCAGGGGACTGGTCCAGGTAATACCGGTTATGACACCACTACCGATGCCTTTGCGCAGAATGTATTCCTGGCCCAATTTCAGGTGCGATACCAATAGACCACACAAAAATCCCGCAGCGCTGAGGAGAATGCTGGAGAGGTGGCAGGCCCGATTCGCTTTGATTATAATGCGCGAGTGCCATCTCTCTGGGGAGATGGCACCAGACCTTTGAGCGTCCCCTTGTATGAGAGCAGACTAACATCTGCTAAAGGACAGTTTGCGATCGCATGGTCATCAACCCCGTGAGAGATCTTGGGGGAAGCAACTGGTGCTTCTTGGTGGATTGTGGCTCACTCTCGCGAGCTGCGCGTCGAACGCTCAACTGGTGAATGAAACTGCATCGGGAGGAACAGTGCTCTACACCTATCTCGAAGAGAAGGATGTGCTGACCTCGCAGGAGCGTCGAGATGCGCTTCGCCTCCTTTCTGAAAAGTGCCCGGCCGGTTACCATATATCTCGTGAAGGGGAAATGCCGAGAATCGACCAGGCTGTTGATAGAGCATGGATGGGGCAGCTGTCCCGGGATGGACAGGTGTCTCAGGAGAAACGCTGGGCGATTCTGTTTACGTGTAAATAGCCCCCTGTCCGTCCGGCATTGACGCGCACCGCACCACTTATGCCCTTGGTCTCACAAAGGTAACAGATATGCGACGGCCTGCCCGTAAGTCCCTTACCTGTGCCGTCTCGTGGCTGCTCTTGTTGCCAGCCTGCGGAATAACTAGTCAGGAACGCATTCTCTATCACGCGTCGGGCATTCAGGTCGGCATCGTGACTGACCTATCAACGAATGAACATGCCGCGCCCCCAGTGAGAAACAAGCACCCAGTAGATCTCACCCCGCAAGAGATTCGCTCGCTTCTCGGTTCCCTTGAAGTGTCTGGATGGAGCGGGGCAATCGTCGGGTTGTTCAGTGCTCCTCAGCCGAAGGTGCTGTTCACTTGGGCGGAACTTGTCGAGCTGGCCGAGCCACTCGCTGCAGCGTTCCATGAAGCAACCCCACGCGATCGAGTCTTCTTTGCCGTCCAAAATCCGACTGCACCCTATGACATTGACCGGACGTCCGGGAGCTTATTTTTTCGAGACGATTACCTGCATGTCGTGCTCACGGATCACTACGGCTTGTTACAGGCTGATCCGGGAGGGGGGGAGACGAGAGATCCGCGCGATACAAAAGGCATGAAATTATGGGTAGTCGCACCAGCCCAGGCCGCCACAGTCCCTGAAATGAAGGAGCCGCGCTGGAATGCTTTTGAAAAGGTCCATATCTCACTCAAACCGCAAGAAGTTCTGGCAGGCCAGAAGCTGCCTCAAGCAGGAAATGGTTCATCTCGCCCCTCGGTTACAATGCCTGCAGGAGGACAGCCGGCATTCAAAGCCGGCAGCCCGGCAACAGACACGACAGAGTCCGTGAATGACCTTCGTCTGCAAATCCGGGAACTCAACAACGCCAATCTCGAACTGAAATCTCAACTGAGAGAACAATCCGTCATCATGGAGAAGCTACAAGCCGAATTCGAGGGGCTCCGCAACGAGAAGAAACCGGGAACTCCGAAGCCCTCTTCAGCACCGAAGCCCGCTCCTAAACAGGCTGTACCCTAGAGAGGAGGTTAAGGACCTGAATGAGATTCCCGATGCCTTCGCTCTTTCGGTTATGCTAGGCTGCTGATGGGCCAACACTGAACATCAGCTATGTCTTATCATCCACAACGTGCCCTTGTCCTGTTGATCGGAATCACATTGACCTTGTCTGCTTGCGCGATGGGGCCTGAGTTGGATGTACCGATCTATGAATCGGACCGAGGTGCGGTGTATGTGGAACGGATTCCCGATCGATCGCTGCGGGCCGCTCACCCCATCACGTTAACGACAGATACGCTGGCCCTGATCCTCCGCGGCGTGGCAGTCAAGGAGGATCGAGGACCGTTTGGCAACCTCATCATAGGCAGGCCAGAAGCCGTTCGAGCGTTTAGGGACGAGGATATTCACTTTCTAGCGCCGCTCCTGGCTGAGGGTCTCACCAGAGCCGCGTCGGACCAGCAGGTGGGGTTTCGCGTCGCTCAACCGGGGATGCTGGAATTGACGAGGGGCTCGCTCTACGCCTACGGACAATCACTGTATCTCACCGTGCCCTGGCTGACCCCCCTGACTCGGAACGGAGCTGCCAACCCGGCGCTACCACCCACGATTCTCTTTATCCCGGAGTCTGCAAAACGGCCGGATACGTATCGCGACGCGCGCTCGACCGAAATGACGCTGGTTATCGACTATGGCCTACTCGCTTCACTTCCCACCAATTCAGAAGCACCACCACCCAGTCAAATCCCCACCGGTGCACCTCCTGTCGCAACAGGACAGACCACCGCTCCGATACCGGCGACACAGGCCATTCAATCGACGACTCAGCCGAGTGAGCGTGAATGGGATGACATGAAAAAAGAGCTGCAAGATCTCAAACGGAAATTATCCGAGCAGGAAGCTGAACGAAACGCACAGAAACCCAATGGGCCTACCAAACCGAAAACTCCGGTGATGCCTTAACACCTATACCGGCGGCAGACCCCATTCCTCTTTTCTTATCCCCGATGTTTCTGAACTCATTGGTCGAGTCTGCCGGCTAAGAGCATAGCCCCGGTTATTTCGCGCGTCACCTTCCGGCCATCCACGTCCTGCCGTCTGTTGATTACCTGCTCGAAGTTCTTCGAATTCTTCTTCTGATTTAACAGCCCTGTAACGCCACCGTCATCTCATCTTAATAGTTCTGACCTACCCTTCTAGCTGTGTAAGGCAATCGACAGCACCCAATATCTAGAACTGGAGGTGTTCGAATGAGACGACTGTGGTTCGCAACTGTTGCCTGCGTCATCGGCCTAGGGATGACAATCCAGGCCAATATAGCCCACGCCGGGCTTGAAGACACTCTCTACGAGAAGGGAATCTTCACCAAGGAAGAATGGCTCAAGGCTAAAGCCGACCAGGAAAGACAGGAGGCCATTATTCAACAACGCCCCACGACCGAAAAATGGTATGAGAAACTCAGCATCCGCGGCTATACCCAGATGCGCTATAACTACGTCACCGACGATAAAAAACTAACCGACATAAACGATAGCTCCATCGGCAATAATAAGGGCTTTCTGCTTCGCCGTGCCCGTATCGTCATCTCCGGCGATATCAATGAATGGGTGTCTCTGTATCTTCAGACGGAATTTGGACAAAGCGCCGGGACGACCACGACGAACAGTAATAACCAAAACTTTGCTCAAATCCGAGACCTCTATGCCGATATGTTCCTGACGAGAGACAAGGAATGGCGTATTCGAGGAGGGATATCAAAGGTCCCGTTTGGGTTTGACAACTTACAGTCCAGTCAACAGCGTATTGTGCTAGACCGAGCCGATGCGATCAACACAGCAGCGCCCAATGAGCGAGATATCGGCTTTTTCTTCTATTACACTCCAACTGAGACCAGAAAACTATTCCGCAGCCTGATCGACAAGGGCCTCAAGGGGAGTGGAGATTATGGCATATTGGGCGTCGGAGTGTATAACGGTCAGACACTGAATGTTTCGGAAACCAACGACAATAAACATGTCGCGCTGCATTCTACCTACCCGTTCGAATTGCCCTATGGGCAAATCGTGCAAGTTGGCGTTGATGCGTACCGTGGGACATTCACTGCCACTCCCGGTGCTGTAGCGCCCTTAGCAGGCGGACCCGCCGTGAATCCGCAAATGGAAAACGGCGGGAACATCAGGGATGAGCGAATCGGCACACATTTCGTGCTATATCCTCAACCATTCGGGCTCCAGGCTGAATGGAACTGGGGCCGAGGTCCGCAACTGAATGAGGCCAGGACACGCATTGAGGAAAGCTATCTCCAAGGTGGATACGTCCAAGGCATGTATAAGTGGGACAATATTATGCCCTACGTTCGCTGGCAACAATACTATGGCGGGCGGAAGAACGTGACCAATTCACCGTTCAATGTTGTCCGGGAAACGGAAGTCGGGGTGGAATATCAAATCAACAGGGCACTGGAGCTGACCGTCGCCTATTCCTGGATGAAACGCACAAGTACTCAAACCGCGCCGTACCCCATTGAGGATGGGCAGGTGATCCGTTTTCAATTGCAGTGGAATTATTAAGAGCGCCTTCTGTGGAAGAACTGCCTGGGCCAGTCTCTTTCGCATGCTCACTCATAATCAGTCCTATCACGGGAGTTAACACCGTTGTAACACTCATGTAATGCTCCTGTAACGGAGTGCGACCATCATTTTAAGATGACGAAAGGAGATTCAATGAAAACATCAGCTGCCAAGTCTAGTTTACGATACGCCGCCCTCCTTGGGACTCTTGCGTTGGGTATGTCATCTGCCTATGCCGATGACGCGATCACGCTCGACCCTGCCTTGAATGGCTACGTCAAAGTCAGCGGAGTGTCCGGCAATGTCAACAGCATCGGGTCGGATACGCTCAACAATCTCATGACCCTCTGGGCTGAAGGATTTCGCAAACAATATCCCAACGTCAAAATCCAGATCGAAGGCAAGGGTTCAAGCACGGCTCCTCCAGCCTTGATCGAAGGCACGGCGCAACTTGGACCGATGTCCCGCACGATGAAAAATACCGAGATCGATGCCTTCGAGAGAAAGTTTAGATATAAACCCACCGCGTTCCCTGTCGCCATCGACGCATTAGCCGTCTACGTCAACAAGGACAACCCGGTCAAAGGATTCACGATGGCGCAAGTCGATGCAATTTTTTCGAAGAGCCGGCGATGGGGCCACAATGAGAACATTCAATTGTGGAAACAAGCCGGCGTGGCTGACGGATTGGGCAACGATCCCATAAGCATCTATGGACGGAACTCGGCCTCAGGCACCTATGGATTTTTCAAGGAACATGCCCTCAAAAACGGAGATTATAAGGACGAAGTTAAAGAACAACCAGGATCAGCTTCTGTGGTCCAAAGCGTGAGCGAAGATCAAGCCGGCATTGGCTACAGCGGCATTGGGTACCTTACATCAAACGTGCGCGCTGTTCCGCTGGCTGAGAAAGAGGGCACGCCGTATAAAGAGGCCAGCCAACAAAACGCGGACGATGGATCCTATCCGCTCTGGCGCCACCTCTACCTCTATGTCAACAAGGCGCCCGATAAACCGCTGGATCCGATCGTCGGGGAATTCATCAAATTTATCTATAGTAAAGAAGGGCAGAAGGTGGTGGTCAAGGACGGGTTTTTCCCACTGAAGGCCGACACCATCGAGAAGGAACTCAAGAAACTTGACTAGCGAAGGCGACCCTGCCTTAGCTCCTTCCTCCGTTGCAAGGGCGCATGGCCATGCGCCCTTGCCCACGATATCGCGATACTCAACCACGATGACAGGGCGGCGCATCTTTGACCGGCTGGCCCAAGTCGTCATCACCATGGGCGGGATTGCTGTCATCCTGAGCATTATCGGTATTTTTGTTTTTTTAGTGAAAGAAGTCGCGCCGTTATTTTTCTCTCCACAGGGAACTCAAACCGGTCACATTGCCGGCACTCCTCCACCAAAAGCGCTTCCGCAATCCAGCCTGGTAGGAATGGACGAATATCAAGAGATTATCTATCAAGTGACAGCAGGATCCGATCGTCTAATTCGCTTCTTCAACGGACAATCCGGCACACCCATTCCCCTTAATCTTCCTCCGGCCTTAGCCAAGATCCATGTTACGTCTATCGCGCGAGCCGTAGGCGTCGGTAATCGTTTCGGCCTCGGCACGGACGATAGCCGCCTCATACCTGTGACGATCGAGTTCACCGCCGGTTATGAGGATGGGGTACGTCACATCGTTCCAACAGTCATCCTTGGGTCTCCGGTGCAAGTGGCTCCCTCTACAGAGCAGATTATTCGTTTGGCCTATCAGCCGACGGAGCGAGGCATACTCGCCGCAGCTCTGACGGATCAAGGAAAGCTATGGTACGCCGCCGAGCCGTTCGACGGCGCTCCGGTGGCGCTCACCGGGCACGGCACTGAATCCGTGACGTCCTTGATCTTCGACAGCCGGGGTGAAACGCTTTCAATTGGAACAGCCGGAGGGAATCTCTTTCGTTATGAAGTAAAAGAAGTCACCCCGCCGCAGTTGATTGAAACCATCGCAGTGGCTCCGGCCGGTACCGCAGTTACAGCCCTCTCCTACTTGATTGGAGATCGCTCGCTGGCCATCGGCAGCAGCGCCGGCGATGTTTCAGTCTGGATGCCGGTGCGTCAGGCTCAAGAAAGCGTGACGAATCGCTTCAGGTTGATTCATCAGTTCGATGCGCATCCTTCGCCTGTCACCGTGATCTCTCCATCGCTTCGTGACAAGGGGTTTATCACCGGGGATACCCAGGGCAATGTGTTCGTCCATTACGCCACCTCCGCTCAGACGCTGATGAAACTTGAAGGAAACCAGCAGACGATTCGAACCCTGACATTTTCCCCCAAAGCTGATGGAGCCGTGGCCCTCACCGACCAGGGAGAACTGCTGACCTATTCGATCCACAACCCCCACCCTGAGGCGACAATCGCAACCCTCTTCAAGCCTGTCTGGTATGAAGGCTATGAGGGACCGGAGCATGTCTGGCAATCCTCCAGCGGCGCCGATGACTTCGAAGCAAAGTTCGGCCTTCTTCCGCTGATGTTTGGCACGCTGAAAGGGACTCTGTATGCGATGTTGGTCGCAGTGCCCTTGGCCCTCTTAGGCGCCATCTATACCGCGATGTTCATGCACCCCAATCTTCGAGCCAAGGTCAAACCGACCATCGAAATCATGGCCGCGCTCCCGACCGTCATCTTGGGCTTCCTCGCCGGCTTGTGGCTGGCGCCGATGCTTGAACGGATGTTCCCTGCGATGATCGCCATGACCGTGGCCGTGCCTGCAACCGTCGCTGTCACGGCGATTCTGTGGCAATATCTCCCGGCCGCACTCATACGCCGCCTTCGTCCTGGAATGGAAACCTTCGTCTTGATTCCTGTCATCATCGGTACCGCCTGGATTTGTTTAAGTTTGAACCAGCCGATCGAATCCTTCCTGTTCGGTTCCGACTATAAAACCTGGTTCGCCGCCCATTGGGGCCTCCGATACGACCAGCGGAATGCCCTTGTGGTGGGATTTGCGATGGGGTTCGCCATCGTGCCAATTATCTTTAGTATTTCCGAAGAATCCCTCTCAAACGTCCCACGACATTTGATCGCCGGATCCCTTGCGCTGGGAGCCACTCGCTGGCAGACCTTGGTCAAGCTCGTGCTGATCTCGGCAAGCCCCGGAATCTTCTCTGCGTTGATGATCGGTTTTGGCCGGGCCATTGGAGAAACCATGATCGTCCTCATGGCCACAGGGAACACTCCCATCATGGATTGGAGCCTATTCAACGGATTTCGCACGTTATCGGCCAATATTGCCGTGGAAATTCCAGAGGCCCCTCATGGTGGCACACTCTATCGCATCCTGTTTTTGGCAGCCGTGCTCTTATTTGTGTTTACGTTTCTGATCAACACCGTGGCAGAAGTCGTCAGGCAACGGCTCCGGACAAAGTACAGCCAATATTAATGCGCGCTCCATTCAAAAAATTCCTCGCCTCAGGCAATGTCTTCATTTGGGGCTGCGCCGCCGGTGTCTCGATATCCCTGCTCATGGTCTTCGGGCTGTTGCTGCTAATCATGATCAACGGTTTGGGATACTTTTGGACATCGAACATTATCGAGATCACCCTGAAAGACGGACAGCGCGTGATGGGGCAATTGGCTGGACGAGAAGTTATCCCTCGCACAGTCACACCGGATCGTCCGGAAGGGAAAGGCCGGCTGCGAGTCAAAATCGGGAATCGTGACATCTATGGGCTCGACTTTAAATGGGTCAACGACGATCACGTTGTGTCACAGGCCTACCCGACAGATGTTGCGCTCTTAGAACGCCGCGAATGGGGCAACATGTATGCCAGGATCAAGACAATCTACAAAGGAGAGACTGTTCTAGTAGAAGGGAATGACGGCGGCTGGATTGCCTTGGCCCCACTGATCGACGCCGCCAACGATCTTCAACAACAAATCGTCCGGATCGAAAAGATCGAGATCGGTTCAATTAACGCAGATATCGAGAAGGCGCGCTTGAAGATTCGCGCGCTCGATACGAAAAAGAGCGGGCCCATCGATAACCTGAAAGCTCAGATTGCTTCCGCTGAATCTCGCTACCAGGAAAAAACCGTTGAATTGGACGCACTGCGCGCACAGTTCAATGAATATTCCGTCGTCATCCTGGATGCGAACGGGCGAGAAAAACAGATCCCGGTCGGGCAGATCATTCGAGCCCTACGCCCAAACGAGATGGGCCTATTTCACAAGAGCTGGATCTATCTCACGAATGTGTGGTCTGTGCTCAGCACCGAGCCGAGAGAAGCCAACACGGAAGGCGGCATTTTCCCGGCAATCTTCGGCACCGTCATGATGGTCATTGTCATGAGCCTTGTCGTCGTCCCCTTCGGCGTATTGGCCGCGCTGTATCTTCGGGAATATGCCAGACAAGGCGCCATGGTTCGTCTCGTGAGAATTGCCGTCAATAATCTTGCAGGTGTCCCCTCGATCGTTTTCGGAGTGTTCGGATTAGGCTTTTTCATTTACGCCGTTGGCGGAACCCTCGACACCCTCTTCTTTTCTGAGCGGCTTCCAGCGCCGACGTTCGGCACCGGCGGCATTTTATGGGCGTCGTTGACGCTGGCCTTGCTCACAGTGCCGGTGGTCATTGTTTCAACAGAAGAAGGACTGGCTGCCGTGCCACGGGAGTTCCGTGAGGGATCGTTGGCGCTTGGCGCGACGAAGTTGGAAACGATGCTCAAAGTCGTGATACCCTCTGCCCTGCCGGGTATTCTGACCGGATTGATTTTGGCGATGGCCCGGGCGGCTGGGGAAGTGGCGCCGCTCATGCTGACAGGAGTGGTGAAGCTTGCGCCGTCGCTCCCTGTAGACAGTTCATGGCCTTTTTTCCACTTCGATCGCAAGTTCATGCATCTCGGATTTCATATTTACGACGTGGGCTTTCAGTCTCCCAATGTGGAAGCCGCCAAACCGATGGTCTACATCACGACGCTGGTATTGATCACCGTCGTCATCCTGTTGAACTTCACGGCGATTGTGCTGCGTAACCATCTGCGCAAAAAGTATGCTGGATCAGTATTATAAGAATCGTCATGCACCCTTCTCCTCCTTTGACACAACAGCCGGCCCAATCAGAGGGCCTCAACTCGCAAAGGCTTATCGTGCAGAATGCCCCACGACAAACGCCTGAGCACGACTCAAAGGCTCATACCGTGAAACTGACCTTGAATCAGGTCAACTTTTTTTACGGGGACAGCCAAGCTCTCTTCAACATCGACATCGAGATCGCCAAAAACCAGGTCACGTCCTTTATCGGACCATCCGGCTGCGGGAAATCCACCTTGCTGCGATGCCTCAATCGGCTCAACGACTTGATTGAAGGCGCTCGTCTAGAGGGTCGCATGTTGCTCGATGGCATGGATATCTATAGCCCCGATGTGGATATCACCGACCTTCGAAAACGTGTCGGCATGGTCTTTCAGAAATCCAATCCCTTCCCAAAATCGATCTATGAAAACGTAGCCTATGGGCCGCGTCTGCATGGAATCAAAAACCGCGGCCAGTTGGATCAGATTGTAGAAGAGGGTCTCAAGGGCGCAGGCTTGTGGGAAGAAGTGAAAGACCGTCTCCAAGCCAGCGCCTTCGGTCTTTCCGGAGGGCAGCAACAACGGCTCTGTATCGCCCGCGCGCTCGCAGTCAAACCCGATGTCTTGCTGATGGATGAGCCCTGCTCGGCGCTGGACCCTGTCGCCACAGCTAAAATTGAAGAGCTGCTCTTTTCGTTAAAGCAAGACTTGACGGTCGTCATTGTCACCCACAATATGCAGCAGGCAGCTCGGGTGTCCGATTGGACAGCGTTCATGTATCTCGGAGAAATCGTAGAGTTCGGTCTCACGAAACAGATCTTTACCACGCCTGCCAAGAAACAGACGGACGACTATATCACCGGACGATTTGGGTAACCATGACAACGCAACGCCATTTTGACGAAGAACTCGCTGACTTGAAAACCAAACTCCTGCGCATGGCAGGCCAGGCGGAAGATCAGATTGACAAGGCCCTCACCGCGCTGGTCACCCGCGACTCTGACCTGGCGCACCAAGTCATCGAACGAGATCACCAGATCAACGCGTTGGACGTCGAGATCGACGAAGAGAGTATCCGGTTGCTCGCTCTCCATCAGCCTGCCGCGCGAGACCTGCGGTTGGTGACGACGGCGATGAAAATCGCCACCGAGCTCGAACGAATAAGCGACCTGGCAGAGAATGTCTGCGAGCGAGCGATCGAGTTGAACGAGGAGCCTCAGCTCAAACCCTATATCGATATTCCGATGATGGGTAATATGGCGCGGATGATGGTAAAGCAAAGCATTGATGCGTTCGTCAAAGACGATGCCACGCTCGCGCGGAAGGTGCTCACGGACGATGACTTCGTCGACGATCTGATGGAGCAGATATTCCGCGAGCTGCTGTCATTCATGATCGAAGATACTCGGACGATTTCACGCGCCATTCGCTTGAGCTTCATCGCCAAATATCTCGAACGGATGGCCGACCACGCCACCAACATTGCCGAGCTGGTGGTTTATCTTGTTGAAGGCAAGATCATTCGCCATACCACTCCGCCGGGATCCTCCAAAAACAACCTTGCCAAAAATTGAGCCGTGCCGACCCTTTAGATTGAACGCTCCTCAGCGAGAAAAGTCAGAGCACCGCCCTGTCTCGTTCATCTGATCAGCTCACTCAAGCAGATAAACCAAACAACGATCTGCTTTTGCCGGCAGACCGTTTGAATATAGTTACGCGACGAAATTTATTGAAAAGATCATGTACTGAAATCGATGCCGTCGAAGGATAATCGTATGACACCTGGCAAGTTGATCGACACGGTGGAAGATCTGATTCCACGTGTATTGGGGCATGAGACAGATGAGCGAGTCCAGACTGATGACTGTTTGCTCATCGAGATGGCCTAGAATCGTTGCCGTAAGGGCATCAGGATCTGGATGCCCTCGCAGCAAAGAATGAGTGTGTGGGTCTGTTTCAAGCAGAGAACCTATCGGCATCGGCACCTCCTGGTGAGATTATGGGAATGAAAACCCTAGTTGATTGGTTTGTTGCGTGGATGCCACCGTCGTAGGGCTATATCGGACAGCCCCGATGCGCAGGAGACCTAGCGTGAGTAAAATGCCTCCCAGTATTGCGAATTGATGCCACTCACCGCCCGTAAACCATCGTGAGATCACCTCCGTCAGCATCACGACCAACACGGTATCGATAATAAAGGTGACTCGAACACGCCCATCGGAGCAGTAGGCAAGGGTCGTCTTCAATACTTCGACAACGGCCAACAGGGTCAGGGTGTCGACCACGACTTGCCGAAGGGCCACTTCCACGTCTGCAGAAAAGAGAAACCGCAGATCGAGAAATGTTTTCACGACGCCGCCAGCCAGACCAACAAGAATCGTAAGAGTCAGGAGGCTCAAGATAAATCGCGTGCCTATTTCCCAGGCGCGCATGATGTTATAGGCCCTGAGCGTGCTCCCGAACTGTTTGAGCCAACCGTTCCAGAAGGCCTGTTCCATTGTGGTGTGTGTCATGATCCTAGCCTAACCTGGACACATTCCAGCCTTGTGAATTCCTTGTCAATTCCGTGTAAATTCTCTACCCAGTAGAGCGAGTGGGCGCTCCAGGATGGTCCGGTGCTGTGTTGTATTTGGATGCGAGGAGAATGAACCAGGGAGATGGGAACGGTCATCAATGAAGTTCGCTGAAGCAGCCGCTTCGACTGCGAAAGCCGGAAGCTATGGGGTACTCGGCGAAGAAGAATCAACCAATCGAAGATACGCGATCGCCTCACCCCACGTACCACCCATTCGTAGCATTGCTGTCGAGATGTAGGTCTGTTACCGTGCTGGCTCAATCGCGCGAACGAGGAGGGCCTGTGACAGCCACCGACAGTCTCATGCTAGATGCGAAGCAAGCGATCATGGATGAACAGCATCGCCGTTTCCAAACCCTCTACCAGGAGGGACGATGGGAAGAAGCTCTCAAACAAATTCACGTCACTTTGGGCTGTGCAACAGATCTCCTCAATGAATCTCTCCGAGTTCTCGATGAAACCTTTGATGGACCTACCAACACAGTCCCAATAGTTCCAGTTCCCCTCCCGCAACCACGTAGTGAATAGGCCTGGCCCTCACTGACTCACTGTGCCAAACAATACCCAATGACAATATCAGGCGATGGCGAGGGGAAGCTATCAGGATCTCACCAGTCTCTCCTAGGCTCCGCTTGACAGACGATGACGCAGTTGTTAGGTTTTCGCGCGACGCACGACATTCTGACGCCCATCTATTCTAGCTGGCGTAGCTCAATGGCAGAGCAGCGGTTTTGTAAACCGGTCTGACAACGATAACCCCTTGTAATCCTCAATGGTTACAAGGGGTTTCTTATTTTTGCTTTGGTTGCCGTAGGGTGGCGTGGGGTGATATATAGCTCGTCGCGGGCACAATTATGGGCACAGTATGACAGAGAAGTTTCATGAACGGTTCAAGATTCCTGTCCCCATTGACGAGGCGAGAAAGCGCTTTGTAAGTCGCGTTCGTAATGAAGCATTGGGACGGTTCTTCTACCGTATCCCCGACGGCGTCAGACACGAAGCAGAAGGGACTGTCTTAACAATCCTCGGCATCGAGAATAGGTATCCACAGACCCTGGGAGAGCAAATAGGAAATGATTTCTGGGGCAACGTTAGGGGAGTAGAGGCCCTGTTCATTGCTTTGAACATAGCGGGATGCGCGCGATCACTTGAACCGATTATTCTGAATATTTTGTCCCTATCAGAAGTTGATCTCGGAATTCGCTGACATGAAGGTCACTTCGTCCCATCTGGCTCACCTCTACTCGATGAAAAGCTTGTGAACGATGTTCTCAGATGCCTCCAGTCAAACGGGTACGCCGGTGTTCGGGCCTCCTTCAATAAGGGGCTAGATCATCTTCTACATTCAATTAATAAACCTCATCTACTCTCCGATGTTGTCACAGACACGTATGAAGCATTGGAGGCACTCGCCAAGATCGTCACGGGTCGAGACAAAGATCTCTCCACAAATGCGGAACAGTTCATCTCCATAGTCAAGGCTTCAGATGGCTATAAACGGCTGCTGAAGGAATACATCGCCCATGCGAACACGATTCGCCATGCTGGCAAGGATGGGCAGCCGAAACCGGACCTCACGCGGAAGGAAGTTGAATCGTTCGTCTACATGACCGGTGTTTTCATTCGACTTGCTGTGATTGAAGAGGCCCAGGCCTGACGGGCCCATGGATTAGCTAAGAGGAGATCCAAGCCCTATGCGCGGCCCGATCCCGCCCTCAACGAGACCTGGGAGCCAGTAGATACTCCCCCCCTTGTGCCTCCTTAGCTTCCCTTCTACAATACGCCTCGCTGCGAGGCTTCCCATGCCCTTCTTGATTTGTCCCCACCGTCGCTTCTCTGTGCAACGCCCGACTTCATCCGGAAGCCTTTAGCTCTAAGGCTTACAGCGATCTTGCGCGGCCGTTCAGGTGCTATGAACCTCTATTCATAGTTCGGGCCTGATGATCCCGCCACCCTGATTGCCTTCCAATTCGGCTAATCGAGAAATGACCCTCATATCACGCTCTTCGACGAGACCGCCCGTCCTCACTGTCCTCGGCGCGTTCCTTGCTGATGCAACACAATGAATGCTCTGAGGGAGGTACCCCATGCGAGGACAGTGGCGAAACGTCGAAAACACAACATCTGAGAAGGCGATCGTGGACAGTGCCTGCAGCCTCATTCTCCTCGCACTGCTGGTCACCCTCTCCGGCTGTATCGTGACGTATCGAGATTTCCCCAACGCCACGATGGAATCCCTGCCGAAGGACCACGAGCCGAAGCCGCTGCTCTATCACGTCGAGCCGATCATCGCCGCTGATAGTCAACAACAACGCGAAAGGGCTAAGGAGGCTGGCAGTGGCGCTGCTAGGGTTGGGTCAATCTTCACCATGACTCTCTTGCTCGGCTGGTATGGCATACTTCCTCAGATGGATCCCATCGGACAGCCTGGGTATGCCGAAGTGACACGTACGTTAACAGCCAGCGGGGTGTTTTCTGATTTGAAAGAGACACCAAATACTCCAGACACTGGAGTCTATTGCCATATCGACTTTGATGTCAGGGAACGATCCCCATGGCTCAGTTTCTATCAGGTTGTCAATGCTGGAGCTCTATTCGGGAGTCTTGGGCTTTTTGCGCCAGCCGTTATGGTTAATGCTCTCCCGTATTATGCAGGGGAGGGCGGAACCACGGTCGTCTATACCCTGTACCATGACGGTCGGTTCAAGCAGGCCTATCGCTACCCGATCACCAAGAAAGGTGCAGGGTGGATCGTGCTACTGCCTTTCGCCTGGCTCAACTTCTTCACCAACGATCTAAAAGATGCGGTGCGCGGAGCCACGTTCCAATTCCTTATCGACGCGGAACGCGATGGTAATTTGTAGTCACCTTGCGACAATCATGGCTTCATACAGGACACCATTCCTGCTGCTGGCAGCCTTGCTCATCCCAACTATCGTCCTCGCTACTGACTTCACTGGAAGAGTCGTCTCCGTCCTCGACGGCGACACGATCGAAGTGCTGCACAACCAACATGCTGAACGTATTCGTCTCAGCGGCATCGACTGACCTGAGAAGGGGCAAGCCTACGGTAACCGAGCGAAGCAGGCCGCATCGGCGTTGGTCTTCGGAAGAGATGTGATCCTCCAGACCCACGGCCAAGACAAGTACGGGCGCACCTTGGCCGATGTCCTGCTATCGGATGGCACGAATGTCAATCACGAGCTGGTGAAAGAGGGCTGGTGTTGGTGGTATCGCAAGTATGCTCCGGTGGATACCGAACTTGAGACATTGGAGAAATCTGCGCGGGTCACGAAGAAAGGTCTCTGGGTTGATCCTGCACCCATCCCTCCGTGGGTGTACCGGAAGGCCAAACGTGGACAGGCGCTCGATTTCTCTGACATGGTGCCGTTGGATGCTGAGACCGAAGGTCACACGGCTGCTCGTGCCCCTCCCCTGTTAGGCTCTGCAGAATCTCATTCTGCTCCCGGTTCGCCCTCTTCACCCTATCCGATCATCGGTAACCGCCGCAGCCACATCTACCACCGGCCTGATTGTCCGAATTACAGTCAGATTGCGCCAAAGAATCGAATAGCGTTTAATAGCATAGCGGAAGCTGAGGACGCGGGGTATCGACGGGCGGGGAATTGTCCTTAGTCGGCCCTTGCGCCTCCTTCACATTCCTCCTAGAATTAAGTCACCCTGCGAGGCTCCTCATGCCCTTCTCGATTCGCCCCCTCCCGTCGTCTAGCGCATCTAAACTATTAGCTCTTATCCTGTTGGTCGCATTCTTGGCTGGTTGCGCCACCCCATATCAACGCCAAGGGTTTTTTATTGCTGGTTACTCTGAAAAACAGCTAAGCGATAACATATTTCAGGTGTCATTCCGTGGCAACCAGAACACTGGCCGTGAGCGGGCTTCGGACTTTGCACTACTTCGCTCTGCTGAGGTCACTACACAGAATGGCTTTCGTTACTTCATTGTGGTGGAGTGGGTAAAGGATTCTTCCTCTCACACAGTATATGGGTATGGAGATGGTCCTAATGGATCGGCAAGGACCTCCACATATGGTAGCCAGACCTTCGTCATTCAAAGACCAAGCACGATGAACACGATTCTCTGCTTCAAAGACAAACCAGACGTTGTTGGTCTCATCTTCGATGCAGATGTCGTCAATAAATCGTTGAGACAAAAATACGGCATTACGGACTGATGCTACCGCTTGCCTACATATATTCAAGATGCGACGCGCCGCCTCCTCGGGCACAATTTGGGCACACTCCCCTGGGGTGAACCCCTCCGGTGAGACACGAAAATGAGCACACTTGCTGGTTAATGGATGTGTCTCCTCACTCCCCCCTTCCATCTGTTCGAGCGATCTCCGCGTGCCGAAAGAACCGCAGGGTCGCTCCTCCCATCGTGTTCGCGGAAACCGTGGTGCGTTCGAACTCCTCTGGTGGTCGGTAGCCGAGCGCTGAATGCAACCGATCGCGATTGTAGTAGCGGTCGATGAAGGCCTCAAGGTGCGCCCGGAGGTGATCGAGATCTCGATAGGTGGTGGCGTGGATCTCCTCTCGCTTGAGCGTCTTCAGAAAGCTCTCGCAACTGGCGTTATCGTACGGGTTCGCCGGCCGGCTCATGCTCGGGATTATCTGGTGCTGCCGAAGCAACTGGACGTAGGCCCCAGAGGCATACTGAATCCCCCGATCCGACTGATGTACCACCCCCGGCGGCGGCTGACGGGTGGTGATCGCATCGTGCAATGCGGCCAGTGGCACGCGCGTCGCCAGCGTCTTGTCCAGCGCCCAGCCGACCACCTTGCGCGAGTACCCATCCAGGAGGACGGCTAAGTAGACAACCTCCGCGCGCAGCCGAATATACGTGATGTCCGCGACCCAGAGTTGATTGAGGCCGGTCAGCGTCATCCGGCGGGCCAGGTTCAGATAGACATCCAGATGGGGGTCAGACTCCGTCGTGACCACGAAGGCCCGCGGCTGGACGGCCAGGAGGTTGTCTTCGCGCATGAGGCGTGCCACCCGCTTGTGATTCACCAACAGGCCACGTCGCCGGAGTTCAGCCGTGATCCGCCGATAGCCGTACCGGCGCCGATGCGCCAGCGCGATCTGCTGAATCTCAGTCCGCACGGCCATCGCTTCCTCCACGGGCCGGGTCTCCTGCAATGACCGATAAAATCCTGCTCGACTCACCTAGGCTAACTGACACATGCGTTCGATCCCCAACCCGCCTTGCCGCGACATCATCGCTCGGATCTGGGCGTAGATGCCCGCGCGCCAGACTTGTCGCTCGGCCGGCGTCGCGCCTCGACGTGTTGCAAGGCCCCTGTGAAAAAATCCACCTCCAAGACCTTCTCCGCCAGCACCCGCTTCAGATGGCTCAGCTCTTTCCGAAGCGTGGCCTCCCGCGCATTCGCGGGTGGGCCCGCACCGCTCGCGGTGGGCTCGAGCTGCTCACGCCACGTATACAACAGGCGCCGACTGATCCCGAGTTCCTTCGCCAGTATCACGATGTTCTCGCACTGATTCAGCCGGTCCACGGCCATTTGCCGAAAGGCCTTGGGAAATTTCCCCACACGTTTCTTGGTCACCTGCCACCTCCTTCGTGTGTCAAGTGTGCCAATTCGCCGTGTCTCAATCTAGGGGGTCAGTCCAGCTCGTGGGGTAGCCCCTAATTTCTGTTCTCGTTCGATGTTCCAGTCCGTCATTTCTTTTGACGAAGCTTTCACTAGTCGATACGCTGAAGAAGGCCAAACGATTTCGGGATGCCCAATCGCGACAACATAGGAGGCCTTTAGTGCGATCGGTATTTCTCGCTCTGTTGTTATGGTATTCGGTCGGCGTGGCGTTTGGACAGGAGTGGACACGTCACATCGTGTTTTCTGATGAGGTATGGCTCCACGATTCGATCCCAGGAAAAGCGAGGGAGCGAGTCGTCATAGCCTACCCCAAACTTAAGGCGACTTGGGTCGTCGCTCTCGTTAACAGTCCTTATGAACTGACTAGAAGGCAACTGCATGAGGAAGTACAGAAAGCGTTTGGAGTGGAATCTCAAGATGAAATCATCAGGAAGATTACCGCCGAGCGATCCTTTAACCCTCACATGCCTTATGAGCCCTTGTTTGGGGACGCACTCAACGACTTTCATGCACTTGGAAAAGCGGGCATCGAGTCACATGAGTACCGAATCGAGACGAAGCCGTACAATACCGATGTGCGATGGTGGGAAAGCTCGTCTACTTCACATTGGCGTCTGATCGATGGGATGCCACTCTTCGGGAAACCTGTTTCGATCTTGGTGCTATCTCGTACCGATTACTCCCGTGAATGGGCTGTGATGCATCCAGGGATTCCGCTCCCGTTTACCATGATGATGCATACGAAGCTGGTGCGAATCGAGAAGTCGATGTGCTTGAAACAGTGCGCGAGAAATTGCGACAGCCTGACACGCGATATTTCATACCGTATACCGGCTACATAACGGACAGCGTTTTGACGGTCATGAAGGCTATTCGCGACACCGCCCGGGAACTCCCAGATGCTCCCTCATCTCCTTAGTCGTATCACAGTTCATAGTGCCGCCGGAGGCCAAAAACCCTAAAGACTTGTATGTCCCAATGCCTTGAAAACTAGATAACTTGTCACTCTATTTACGATTCTTCAAAATCAACTGTTATTGGCCCGCCCCTGCTTTCATTGCAAGCTAATCAAGTAATTGATTGAATGTTTCCGCGCTATTTCTCGTCTAGACAGAACATAGCCAACTAGGGGTGGTGTCGCCGGTGTCAGGGCCGCTACAAAAGCACCGATTCCCTGGGAAAAACTGTCGTGACCCACTCGATGCAGAATGGATGGTTAATAATATTCAGCATGCTGTCCGCAGATTAAGTGGGACAGTACAGCTTTTGAGGAGGTCATAAGGAGCAAGATCAGGAACAGGCAATGTTGGTTCGAGGCGTTAATTACGATTGAAGAGATTCGCTCACACTGACTTTGCCGGTAGCAAGATCATAAACACCGGCTTCTACCCTCAGTTTGCCAGCCTTGGCAGCATCCCGGATGACGGTAGAGGACGTACGCAGCAACTTGGCCTGAAACCGTGCATTGGCTTCAATGGCTTTGTCGACATTGCCACCGGACTGCTCTACTGCTGGCTGAAGGTGTTGATACAAGACGCTGATTTGCCCGGGTACCGTGTCAGCTTTCATCGCCGCTTTTACTGCTCCGCAGTTCCTATGACCGAGGACCAGAAGAACTTTGATCCCCAGGACCGCAACTCCATATTCGAGGGTGGCGATAATCTCCGGTGTCACCATATTACCCGCAATACGTGTGACAAAAATGTGGCCAATCGTCTGATCAAAGACAAGCTCTACGGGTACGCGAGAATCGGCACAGGCAAGGACCGCCACAAAAGGCTCTTGTTTTTCGACGGTATGCTCTTTCAGTACAATCAGATCGTGCTCAATCGATGTGAGTTGATTTGCGGCGAAGCGTTGGTTGCCCGCGAGCAATTCATGCAGAGCTGTATCCGGACTAAAATTGGTGTTGGCGTGAAGCTTTTGAGGAAAGGCTATCTCAATTCCAGCTTGCGTCGCGACTCCAACGACCGCACTTGAAAGAAGCCTTTGAAGAAGTTGTCTCCTACCGATATCTGTGTGAATGCGTCCAAGATCAGCCATTTGCGATACCCTCCTCAATTTTTCACTGTGTTTCCGGGATATAAATCATTTGTTTTTGGATGACCCCACTAATCATGGCAACTAGTCGAATGGCCCAGTGGATATTATAGGTCAGGATGACAAGTTTTTGAACTGGGTCTTGATTGGAATGCCACAGACTATCCAGCAAGGCCGCAGCGACCTATCGCATAACAAGGGGTGGCTGGGATGATCCCAACTGCGCGCGTCGAACGATCACCGCTTGATCGTGGGGGTTCCGCGAGCACGGGGATCGTCCCAGCTACCCCGCTCCCTTTTTCAGCAGCCGTCAGAAGAACGCCATCGATGCGTACGTCACGGTGGAGTTGTACTGATCCGTGATCCCGCGGTCGTAGCGTAAGACCTGTCCACTCTCCGCTTCTATTATGTGCAGCAGGGAATAGATGGGTGAGAAACCGGAGATCCGGCGCTGGTCCAGCTCTTTCCTGATGTAGTTGGCGAACTCTTCCGGCTGCCGTTCTTCCACTGATTTCAACATTTCAAGATCGAACTGCATGCAGCGATGAAAAGAGAAGTCGGTCGGAGGAGCCTTGTCTCCGTAACGCATCCCCAAATGCGCCAGGTCACCCGCTGCAATCACGCAGTAGGCCCTGCCGGATTGTGTGAGGACCTCTTGAAGCCCGGTCAAGAACTGGTCGACCGACTGGCGAACGGTCGGGTCTCCCAGACTCGCAGCGGAGAAGGCGCTCAGGATCGGCACGATCGTAAAAGGCTTCTTGCTCCCCACAATGTCCTGTAGAAACGGGAGTTGAAACTCCACGGCCTGCTCCGCTTGATGGCAGAGATCATCTTCAAAGAAATCCGGGAGCTTAGCCTTGAGCTGACTCAGAATCGGTTGGTCGGCAGACACGACTCCGAGCGGCGTCTCGAAATCCTTATCTGTCACGGCAAACACATGGTCCAATCCGGCAGAGGCCGTGCCGATGATGACAAACAGATCCGGCTGCTCCGCGTCTTGCAACTCCTTGTAGGCCCAGGCATAGATCGGCCCTGCTTGTTTCAGGTCGTAGGTCGGCGCCACAAGGCCTTTGATCTTTTTCCCCGCATGCTCCGACGGCTTGAAGTCCGGCCCTTCTTTCGATGTAAAAAATCCATCGATCTGTTTTTTCAGTTTCGTTCCATCTGCTTCGTAGCCCCGCCCGGGGAATGCTGCTCGGCGTAGTGGGTTCTGCCGATAGGCTTCCCGCGCCAGACGACGAGCATTCTCGGCACGATCACCTTCCAAGAACAGTTTCTCATTCAGATCAGACACCAGCTGATCGATCTTGCTGGGCACGAGAAATTCGCCGAATCGTTTGAGATAGAGCGTTCCGATTTCAGCCAGGGAGTGCTCGCCGTCGAAATGCTGAATGATGAAAAAATAGTTGAGCGGCAGCACGAGCTTTTCCTTGCTCAGCCCGGTCGGGTCCCACAGGACCATGTACTGCTCTTCACCCTCTTTGATCGGCGAGAATTGCAGGTTGCGAAGAACGGGGTACTGCCTGGGATCGTTCGTGGATGTAGTAGTCATGGCGCTTGTTAATGGAGCGCCATTGTAACGAGGGGATCGCGCTAGATGCAACCAGGGATTGGTTTGTTTGGTTCATCTGGTTTGTCTTGTTTGTTTAGTTGGACGAAACTAACCAGATGAACCAGATAAACCAAATAGACCAGACAAACCTATTCGTCTTTCGGTTGCTTGCTGTTAGACCGCCGACTCATGACCACCAGAGTGAGGATGGTCAGACCCACGAGCCAGAGACTCGGCCGGCCGTAGGAGGGATCGGTGAACTCGATGAGGTCGGTCAATCGTCCAATCAAGAGAGACATGCGGGCCATCACGGTATAGCCGAAGGCCGCGCCGAAGGCGATCATCAGGAACATGATGCCCGTGCGGGCCACGACCTTGCCTGGCCCTGTATGTTCGATGGAGAAAAAGAAATAGAACAGCACCGAGCTGACGCCGAGTAAAATGATGATGGTGTTCAGGCTGCTGGCTGGATTCAGGAGACTCCACGTAAAGGTGACCCCCTCTCCCGGTATCAACGTCAATAATGGGCGAACCGTATCCTCGATCTGTTTCAAGATAAACGATGAGATGGTCCGTGGGATGGCGAGCCCCGATCCGACGCCCACGATGAAGGCAAACGCATAGCGTGAAATCCAGGCGGCTTTGGGGACATAGCGCGTGAGCATGAGCATCCCGATAGCGACCGGAATCAACAGTGCCCACTCCCCGTTTTCGACAATCGGTTTCCAAATGAGTTGCACGATCACCGTGTCGAAAGTCTTGACGATCGTGTATCCAACCGATACGCCGACGTAGAGATTCTCTGCCAGTTTGAAGAGAGGGTTGTCCTTATAGAGAAAGGTGAAGATGAAGAGAGTCAACCCCGTCGCCACCCAGGCCCCGATGATCAATTCAATCGACATCGTTCGTCATGCTCCCGCCTGGCCTTGAGATCTGGCCCTGCTGCGCGATGAGAAATAGAAGAGGTTACACATGATGACCAGCACAATGATGGCGAGATGGGTGGCCGATTGCGCATCCATACCGGCAATCGCTCGCCCCCTCTGGCCCATCAAGGTTTCGTATTCTGCCGCGCCGCGCAGACCGCCGATCAAGCCGTTGATCTGCCCACTGCGCAACAGCGGATAGAGACCCGGCGCCATGACACCCGTGCAGCCGCCGCCCATTTCGAACTTATATTTGTCTTTGCCGAACACATACCACTCTTCCACACCGGGCCTGCCGGCGCCCAGACTGACGGCATAGTTCACATCACGCAAGTTCGTGATGCCGTGAAGGACCGGCAGCTCCTTCGTGGGTTTGCCGTTGTAGTCTGCTGGAAATGCGCCGTAGAGATCCTGTCCCATGTTGATAATGACGGCTGTCCCACCTGGACTCCAGCCGAGGAACACATAATCCTTCCCATTCTCCTTGCCCATCTCGCGGGCAACCTGCGTGATTACCTGATCGGCCATACCGGTACCAGAGACCCAGAGCGTCAACGCGATCACACGGAGATTCTTCCTGAAGGCATGACGCAGCAATGAAATCGATTGGGGATGCAGTTCAGGCTTCGACGCCGGATCGAAGTCCAGCGAGAGTAGGAACGCAGACCCCTCGGGAAGCGACTCGATGTGGTCGTAGACCCCACGAACCTCCTGCGAAATCTTGATCGGCAATCCGACCGGGTAGAGCAACGGCAAGAGCGTGCAGAAGCCGATCACGAGGAAGATGATCCGTCGGTCGATCTTGAGCATGCGCTCAGTGAAGCTCACGGTTTCTCCTTCGTCGTCACCGAGCATTCAGCCATCAGCAATCAGCCTTCAGGTAACAGGCGAATCTTCGATTCCCGCGCTGAGAGCTGACGGCTGATAGCTGATCGCTTACCATCACTCTTTGCCTCCGCCCAAATACGACCGTTCCATGCCGAAGATGATCTTGATGGAAAGCGCGACCGTGCCGAGGCTGACGCCGATCAGGATCGCGCGCCGCACTGACGCATTCAGCACATTCAAAATCCACTGAGACAGGTCGCCGCTAAGGGGGATCAGATATTCTCCGAGCGGAACGCGGCCCATCATGACGATCACCGCCGCAATCAGCAGCACCGCCGCCTCCCGGCTCCTGGCGCGGAACGACCGATAGGCTGCGGAGGCAATGAAGAACGCAAGGATGGCAAACATCGTACTCTGCAGGGGGACCATCATGAAGTTATAGATCCATCCAAAAGCCGTCATGGCGCCGTCGACGGCTTCCTTGCCGTTCGACCACAGGCCGACTGCGATGGTGCCCAGCATGCCCACATAGAGCACGAAGCTATAGCCCCATCCCGCCTCTTTCCGCCGGATCTTGACCGCATGGACGTGGAACAGGCTGCTGACGCCCAACACCAGGGCGAACCCTCCGATGATCTGGAGCCACTTGGTGACGGAGGTCAGCATCTGCTCTGATGCCGGATGCGGCACATAGTATTGCCCCGCAAACACCAGCCCGGTGATCAGCGTAATCAGGAGCGGGATCTGTCGCCGGAGAAAGATCATTTCACGTCTCTGAAAAAGTCCAGAAATAATTTCGGCCACTGCGCGTCTAACAGAACCCCGAGAGTCGCCAGTATAGTCCCGACACCGAGCACGACGAGGATGAGCGCCTTGCCGATGTCTTGCCCGCGCAGCGTGCCGACCTGCACCGGCTCCCTGGAGAGATAGGCGCTGGCGGCGTACAGCTCCTCGCCGATCAAGGTGTAGTCGCACGTGGTGACGAAGAACGGCAGCTGATGATCCGAATCTGTTCCGGCGATTTGGATCGCGCCGGTACTCGCGCCTGTTTCTGTCAACAGCAACGCCTCGGCGAAATACTGTCCCATAAAGAAGTTCGCCGCCGGTTTTTTTCGCAACATGATGCCGTCCACCGCCGCGGTATAGCTGAACTGATCCGACGTAATGAAGAAATTGGAGTCTTCCTTATAGAGATCCGGCTTGCCCGCTTCCAGATAGGCCTGTTTCGTAATTTCCTGGCAAACGGCCATGGTAATCGGCTCACGGTGAGGCACCAGCAAATCGGTCTCATAGGCGGCCGTCCGTTTAGCCACACGCCCGAGAATGACTGCCGCCGCAATGGTCGAAGGATCGCTCATGTCATGGGCGCCGGTCATGTACAGGATCGGTTTGCCCAATTCCGTCGCGCGGCCGATGGCTTCATCAACCGCATCAAGGCCGGGAATACGCCGGAGAAAAATCTCTCGTTTTCTGGCGATACTGATCGCATAGAACACAATGCCGCTGAACAGGAGCGCCAGCAGGAGATTATTCATCTGGTTCCAGTTGATCCAGTTCGGTTCTGGAATGGCCTGAACCGGCGTGGCAATCGCACGATCTCCGTTCGACACAGCAGCCACGGTCACACTATAGGCGTTTCCGTTCTTGAGCTCGCCGCCCTTTCCATTCTTCAGCGTGAACTGATGCTGCTCTCCAGCCGCCGGCCTTGTCCACCAAGGCCACTTGGATTCGCGAACATAGCGCTGATTCGCGGGGAACTCCGCCACGACCTTCATCGCGGACGGATCGGATACTGCAGTCCCCTCGCTCAGCAAGACCTGATAGCTGGTTGCGGCACTATCGTAAGAAGCGGGCGACCAAAGCACGGTCAAACTGCCGCCACCATCGCTCGGTGTATCAAACACCCGAACGTCTTGCGGAGGCGAAAGCGGCGTCTTCTCCGCATCGGTTTGAGCAAACACCGGCAACCAGGACTGGCTCAGAACAATCACGAGCAGAAGCACCGATATCTTCCATAAGGCAGGATGCTCAAAACGGCTGTCCAGCAAGGCCGCAGGCGATTCGAAACCGGAGGCGTAGCAGTTTTCACCCGCCCACCCCGAGCTGCCAGGCAGCTCTTCCCCGGAGGGGTACGTTGAGGATTTCGAAGAACCGAGAATGAAGTATGGGAAAAGGCGCGTCTCGGCGCGCCGGGGTTGGGTGGGTGAGAAGGATGACGTTTTCAGCATCCTGCTAGGCTCCTTCAATCAGTTCAATGTTCGTCCGCGGGATGATAGCCTTGCTGCCGTCGGGAAAGCGGACCTCCATCACACGCACGTCACTCTCAGTTGGGATCTTCTGGAGATCGGCTGGCAGACCCGCGACTTCGCCGATTTTGCCGAATAGGGGGTCTCGAATAATGCGAACCTGGTCGCCGATCCGGATACCTTCCCGCTGCGGAACGATGACTGCGCCATGATCACCCGCTGCGCCGGCCTGTTTGGGAATGATGATCTCCGGGCGAATGACACCGGCACGAATTTGCGTGGCGCCTGAAATAGACGCCTGCTGCCCCGCATGGGCCGAGAGCAGCGCGAATGTTTTGCCGGCCATAGGGATGGAGCCGAACCCTTCGGTGAGAATCAGGGTAAACCCGACTTGTTCCGTACCGGTGATGGCCACGCCAAGGTCGTAGCCCAGAAGTGCACGCAAGTCCTTATCGTGAATGCCGCCGACAATCAATCCCGCAACTCCCACCTCTTTCGCGCGGGCCAGCGCGTCAGCAGAGATAAAGGACCCGCCCACAACCACTTTGCCTTTCATGTCCGCGGTGAGGTGACGAGGCGTAAGCGCTTCGTCCGGTGACGTCACCGCGACCACGATCTCGCCTCGGGTTTCACCGCCGATGCCGAAGATGCCCTGCACCAGACTGCAATCCGTTTCAACCACGACGCCCTGCTGCGGAATCACTTCGACAATGCGCCCATCCACATAACCCAGCAACTCCAGCACGCGCGGCGGCTCCCGCAACAGGACCTGCCCCGTGACCGCAGACACAGATTCCACGACGCCGGTGACAGGCGAGAGGACTTCCGTTTTCAGCCACTTGATAAGCGGTTTGTTCTGGGCCAGAATTTCATCTTTCCGCACTGCATCTCCGGCCTTCTTGATCAAGTACTCCTGGATCTCATCCGGCGCCACGCCCAGCTGATTGGCGAGATTCAGGGGATAGACCTTTCCGGGCAATTCCGCGCGAGCCACCGCCTGATTCGCCCGCACGGTCTCTCCGGTTGCGACCAGCACGCTGCCAGACAGCGACAGCATCCGTCGACGGCGGACTGTTGTCTGCTCAGTAACGGTTAAGCCTGGAGTATAGGAATGAGCCATAATTAGTGATAGTGCTGAGTGCTGGGTGCTGAGACGCGAGAGCGAAGAAAGATTCGGAAGTTCATCTCAGCACTCATTTCTCAGCACTCAGCACTGGGTAAAGATCTACCGCCTGATACCATTTCGTCAGCGCTGCAACTCTGGCGTTGTGGTCGGCCGGCAACTGCAGCGGGCGCCCGCGTCCATCGAGCAGAAGTCCCACCACACCGCCTTGCACTTCTCGCGTGACCGAGACTCCCGCCCCTGCTCCAAGATTTACCTGTTTTACTGGCTGAATCGCGATCAAGGCTTTCTGATCGCCGGCCAGTGGGACCAGTCGCAGGTCGCCGAACGAGAGTTGCCCCTTATCCACTCGCCCGTCAGGGAACGTGATGGTATAGTCCGCGCACTGTTCGCCATCCTTCCCCTGCCCGATCGGCGCGATACAGGTCCCCAGGTACACCATGCAATCACGGACGAAGACGTCGGTCGCCGCTTTCTCATCGATCGTCGAGAGCACCCCCAGATGCGGCATCATGAAGATGCTGTCCACCGAGAGCCTTGTCACTCCAAGCGGTTCATACGCATCCACCATCATTAGCATCGATTGGATACGCCGTGGCGCATGGGACAGAATTCCACCGCTCCCGACTATTAAATCGAGCTTGAGCATGTCGATCAGCGTCTTGCCGGACTGCTGCTGCTCGAACACATCAGAGATCGTGCGTTCTTGTTGAATGCCCTTGAGAGCCGTCGCGAGAGATTTGTGATGGATCAGGGCGAGCCTGAGCGCCTCGCGGGCGATCGCATGTTCGATCTGCAGTTCATCCAGCGTTTGGGGAATCGTCGTCGGACGGACCATCTTGTTCTTGATCCGGTTGCGGAGTGTCTGTTCGTCAATCGTGAACGGCACCCAGCGCATGATATTGGCGAGCCCTGCTTCGGCTAATACATTGGAAATACTGTAGGACATCCCAAGGTTCGCGCTGACGGTTCGGTTGAAGAGTCCCTCGAAGACAGAGAACACATCCGTAGTCGCGCCGCCGATATCCACCCCGATCAAATTCAAATGCTCTCGCTTGGCAATCGTTTCCATGATCACGCCCACCGCCGCCGGGGTCGGCATAATCGGCGCACCGGCCATCTCGATCAGTTTCTTGTAGCCCGGCGCTTGCTGCATGACGTGTTCGAGAAACAGATCGTGAATCTTGTTTCGCGCAGGCGCGAGATTCTCCCGTTCCAACACCGGGCGAATGTTATCAGTCAACACCAGCGCGGCTTTTTCACCCAGAATCTTGTTCACTTGCGGCTGCGCGTCTTTGTTGCCCGCATAGATTAATGGAAGTTTGTAGGTGGCCCCGAACCGAGGACGTGGCTCCGCTGCTGAAATGTACTCGGCCATCTCAACCACATGGGTCACCGCCCCCCCGTCCGTCCCGCCGGACATCAGGATCATGTCGGGCCGCATCGTGCGAATGCGCTCGATTTTTTCATGCGGCAACCTGCCATCGTTCGACGCCAATACATCGATGACAATCGCGCCGGCTCCAAGCGCCGCCCGTTGCGCGCTTTCACCCGTCATATTTTGCACGACCCCGGTCACCATCATTTGCAATCCGCCGCCCGCGCTGCTGGTGGAGATATAGATGTCGACACCGGTCTTCGCATCGCGGCAGGGAGTGATAATCTTGTCGCCGTCGAGGATTTTTCGGCCGGAGAGTTCTTCAATTTCTGCAATCGCGTTCAGCACCCCGCGCGTGACATCTTCGAAGGGCGCCTCCACTGTCGTCGGCGCTTCCCCGCGATAGGTTTGCCGGTACTCATCGCCGACCTTTTCAATCAGAATGGCCTTGGTTGTGGTGCTGCCACAGTCGGTCGCGACAATTGCAGTGAGGGGATGGGTGATTACCGGCTTGATCGGTGCTGGACTCGGCACGCTCATTGAGTGGAGGCTCCTTGAGGAGCCTGGGGAGGAGCTTGGGGAGCAGACTTCGTTTCAATGATGGCGATGAGACGGGCGATTGTATCGCGTCGTTCAAGCAATCGGGCCACGTGCTCGACTTCCTTCGCCTGAAAGGCCCATTCTACGATGGGGGTCAAGAAATAGAGCGCCTGACTACCGAGAAAGTTCATGGGGCCGAGAGATTCCAGGAACACGGTGGCAGGAGCAGCCATGCCCCGTTTCACCACCGCATCGGCGACTCGTTCAAGCAGTGCGAGGTCTTCGGTCGTGAACACCTCGGGCCCGGATGTGGTCGAAAAGGCATGGGAAAGTTCCGCGCGGATCTTGCCCCATTTTCCTGCGAAGGTTGTCTTGGTCGAGGAAGCCATAAGTATCTGGAAAGGCAGAAAAATCTATACCCGAGCGGCATTATATGGAGAGGGTGAAAGAGAGTCAATGAAAGGTGGGGATGAAGACTGATGATCTTCTGTGCTCGCGCAACGCGCGGCCTCAGAAGGCCCTCGTTGGATGCGCGCAGTAAAGGACAGCCTTGGCCACTCCCTCGATAGAGATTTAGAGGAGGTCTGAACTAATATCCCCGCCCGGTGCTGCCGCCGCGCCCCATCCGATCTAGCGGGAGTGCCTCGTATCGCGCCTTCATGTCCGGATGTTCGTTGAGGTAGCCTTTCACTGCCGCCTCATCGGCAAAGATCTCTGGGCTGCGCTTTCGATACTCCTCAACCGTCAGATCATACTTTGCCAACAGCTTACCGAGTTTTGTGTGGATGTCCGCGCCCATCTCCTTCATTTGATCAGCTGATGGCCGCTGCCCATCTTTGAACATCCCTCCACCCTGAAAATAATTCGTCATCATTTCGCCGATATCGACACGAGCCTTCACAAACTTTTCCACCTCAGCTGGTTCTGCCGCAAAACCGACGCCCGCAAACAGCAGGACTCCCAACGAAATTCCAATGATGTGACGCGCCAGATTCATAGACATAGACTCCTTGTGTAAGTATGGATACTCCCTCGCTTACGGAACTGTGCACATCATAGCATCCCTGCAAAGCAAAAAAAGAGAGGGATGGAGCCTGATGATCTCCTGTGCTCGCGTAACGCGCGGTCGCAGACTCCCCTCGCTCGGGCTACTGGCACGTCTCGGCGTGCCAGTGGGTGGGAGGGTGAGAAGGTTACGCGCAGTGGGAGATCAATCAGCCCCCATCCCCAAAGAGAGAACAAGCGGGCTTGGAGGGAGCATTTGATGACAGATGCTTGATGCGCACAGTACAGAGCCGCCTGACCACTCCCTCGCAGAGAGGTGAGGAGCAACGGTCTTCTGCGAAGGGGAGATCACGAATCCATAGAAACCAGACAAGCTACATGAACAAGAATGTACAAAACAGACGGGCGACCAACTGACAGCAGCACTTCTATAGTCGATGAGTGATGGCCTGACTGACGGATGTACGTACCGTTCCATTCGCTATAGCAAACCTGTGTATGGTACAGTGTTAAGGCTGTGCTGAACCATGTGCCTGGCGATCGATTCGACACTATCGGTCGAGAACGCCTCCTTGCCCTCCCCGCAATAGCGAGGTGGGCAAGTGAACAACCGGAGTGATGCTTCACTCCTTAACAGAATACAGGGAGAGATCATGACCACGAAACCCGTAAAGCCTGTGCATCCACGACCAGACACAGGTTGGGTCCGCATTCCTGATGGTACGAAGGTCAAACACCGGCATGAAGGACATGTGGGATTCATCGATGGACTCACGGAGATCGTCAGCGGACCCAACAGGAACCCGGACGGAAAGACTCAATATCGCATGAATATCGGGGCGCCTGATCGACAACTCGTGACCGAAAGCGACTTATCTATTTTGATCGATGACGAAGACCTCGTCATCATGCTGCGACAAAAAGCTCCCTACCGCCGCGCAGTTACCCAATCACTGCACAGCGTGCTGGCACCGGATCGCTTCGTCAAGCTGGCCTAGCCTTGCAAGATAGGTTGGAAAGGTTGATCTGGACAACGGTTCTTGTATGCCAACCATGACAGAAACCTGCTACGCCAAAGGCCGGAAGGTGATCTTGGTTACCAGCCAGATCAAGAATGGCAAATGGCTGTGCAGATTTTCGATTCCGGGATTCAGCCATCTCGACAACGGCCTGCATGGCCAGGATTCTTCGAAAGCCTACAAGACGGAATGGGAAGCAAGAACCAACGCATTTCATCGCGCCAAGTTGCTGCTGGATGGGACACAGGACCTGACGCAGAGGCTTGCGTCCGAGAAAATCTAGCAGGCTGTTCAGAAAGGCCGCAGGCGATTCGAAACCGGAGGCGTACCCTCAGGGGTACGTTGAGGATTTCGATGAGCCGAGAACGACGCTGGCGAGATTTTTCAGCATCCTGTCGTTAGACATCTGGAATCTGCCAATTAATCGGAACCATCCCTGCATCGGCAAGGTCTCGGTTGATCTGCGAGAAGCAGCGGCATCCAAAAAACTTTCTGGTTGACAAGGGCGAAGGGTGTGCCGTTGCGATCACGGTATGGTGCGATTGCGTGATCAATGTCCGCTTCTTCTGGGCCTGACGCCCCCACAATACAAAGACCACCCGCGTCGCTTTCGCGACAACCAGCTCAATAATATGATCTGTGAATCGCTCCCAGCCATGCCCTTGATGTGAATTGGGTTGACCGGCTTGAACCGTGAGGACCGTGTTGAGCATGAGCACGCCCTGTCTGGCCCAGGGCTCCAGATACCCGTTATTGGGAATTCGGCATCCAACATCATCTTGGAGTTCCCGAAAAACATTTCGCAATGAAAAAGGCAGCAGCCTGACAGCCGGTTGCACGGAGAAACAGAGTCCGTGGGCATGACCAGGAGTTGGATATGGATCCTGGCCAACGAGCATCACGCGGACTTGATCATACGATGTTGCGGCTAAGGCGTTGAAAATGTCCTTGCGGGCAGGCAGAATCGTGTGACCATTAGCCAATTCCTTTTCAAGAAACGCATCGAGCTCCTGATAATAGGGCTGGCGCTTCTCACCTTTGAACAAAGATCGCCAGCCGGGAGGAATGGAAGGAAGCATAGGAGAAACTGATACCACAGGGCAGGCTCTAATGCTCCCCAAAAATCAAGCCCTGGCATGCCGCGCAACAGGCCTTAAATACTTCATCTGTCAGTGACGTTTACTTTCTCTTCTCTCTACCTCCACCACCAATAATTCAACGCGATGAATCAATTCAGATTCAACTCTAATAATAAATGATTCACCCACGAGCTGAATCTCGTGAAGGAAACCTCAGAAATTCCATATTTAGAGCCAAAATAAACACCGTTGAGCCCGGCTCATAATTTGCTTTGACTCCGAGACATCGATCGGAGCAACCACATAAGCGTTGCCAGGCGTTAACCAATACCCTCACACGTTGCGATGAAGATCTCACTCTGCGCTGTACGCGCCAAACACTAGGAGGGCATGATGCCATTTTTCGTAATCAAGGGCCGTTTCAAACCAGCGGTGGGAATCCCTGATGGAGACTCCGTTCGCTTCCAAGCCAACAAGCCGGCACTCTGGAAGAAGCTGGGCGGCACTCCTGTCCGCCTAGGCACTTCGGACAAGTCTAAGAACACCGCTCAACTCCGGTTCGAAGGAATCGACGCCATCGAGAAAAAGGCCACGCAGCCGTTGGCGACCGACGCGAAGAAGAATATGTTCAAGCTGATCGGCTACACAACCGCCAAGCCCGAACCGGAAGGCTATGTGCTCGCCCGGATGACCGACGATAAGTCCGGTCGCCCGATCAGCTTCGTGTTCGCCGGCAAGACTTCCCTCTCAGACGGCTCTGAAGTGAAGCTGACCCCGTCCATGCTGAAAGCCAGCGTGAACTACAAACAGATGCGCGATGGGTATGCCTACCCGCTCTACTACAACACCCTCTTTGCCGACCTACGGATCGAATTCAACAAAGCCCTCCGCTCCGCCAAGCACGCTGGTCGTGGGTACTGGCCAAAAGATGCCTCCACATCCGGTGTCGTGATCACTGGAAAAGCTAGCCTCGCGACCATCAAACCGATTTGGCCAAAACTCTGGCGCCGACTTGAGGAGTATTTGCGTCAGCCTCGTTCCCTCGCCGGTTTCATTCCATGGCTCGCCCAAAAGAATGAACGCATCGACATCCTCTCCGTCATGGAAGAGCGAGGACTTCAAGACCTTGTCCAGGTCATCGGCAAGAAAGTGCGCTTGAAAGAAAATCCTGAGAATCTTCGAGTACGAGGTAAGGCAGGGAAGAGAAAGTAGTCGTGCAGGGTTCGCGGAGACGCTCACAGTTGGCTGGAACACTTTGAGGTTTTTCTGGCCAAGAACGATGCAGATGTTCGCGGATCATTCGCCGTAGTTGAACGGGCAATGCCTGAGAGACTTCTCAAACGAAGAAACGGCGCACGAGATTAGCATCCGACATTGTTACAACCCTGTCGATAGGGCCGAACAGCTTCACTAAAATACTACATGAATTACCAGATATACGTAATTCACCAACTAAAGAGGGGATAGACAAAAGCATCCATTCTGATACCGTCCCGCGCATCATGGATTACGAAATGAATCCTGATACCCTTCCACATCCCACGCGATCATCAATCACAACGTTTCGAACATTCCTCAGGATTACCATTCTTGCTGTCAGCGGCAACTTTTCTGCCAATTCACTCCATTTCCCACAAAGTAGGGGGCAATTGTGAAAAATGCAATTCTCTGCGTCATGTCGCTAGTGTTCATGGGTGGTTGCGCAATTCAAGATGTTAAGACTGGCATGGGCGGTTATGGACCGGAGGAGGTCGGATCCAGTAAAGGAAGTCTCTTTACTGGGTTCTTGAATGCACAAGAGGCAGATCCCTTGTTTGCCAATGACAAAGCAAAATTAATCTTTCTGATTAATGCTGCAAACCCTCTAACAAAAGACGAGCTTCCCAGATATGATCCAGCACAAAAAAAGGTTGTTGAAACTCGGGATTTAAGCGACATGGAATTACACCAGCTACAAGCTCATCTTCATTACGCACTTAATAATGTAGATGCAGCAAAGGGAAAACTTTTGCGCAATAACATGCTGTCTATGTTGATCGGACGATCTGATACTAAATGTGCCAACTTTCAGGCGGGATTGCAGAGACTACAGTCCGATTCGGGATTCTTCTTCACCTCAATGACAGCTCTTCTCGGAGGATTAGGGGCAATCTTTGCGCCGGTCGCTACCGTCCGTGCTCTATCCGGGGCAGCAGCCATTACCGCAGGAGTCGGGGCAGCATATAGTAGCTCCATGTTTCATGAGAAGACTGTGTCTGTACTCTCAAAGGCCATCGATACCAAGCGGAAGCGTTACCTAAACTCTATTGAACCTAACAAGGCAAAGTCGGCAGATGAATATGTTTTTGGAGACGCGATAAAGGATGTGGCCACATATCATAGTTACTGCAATGTTGTACATGCCTTTGCTGAAACAGAAGAGGCCCTGGCCAAGGCAAGTGACGCAGTTCCCGGCGGCGGTGGCGCAGCTCCCGGCGGCGGTGGATAGCGCATTCTTCCCTCGGAATCTCAGGAAACTTATTTGGCAAAATGCTTCTTGCAGCCTATCGAGCGCGGGATTCGACGATGCGTACCGTTTGCATCACCCGGAAGCCGGGCGGTACACGTGGTGGGACTACCGCACCGGCAATTTTCACAAAAACGTCGGCATGCGCATCGATCACCTTCTCGTGACGGCGCCATTAAGACACCGCGTTGTCTGGGCAGGGATCGATCGCGAGGCACGGAAGGGAAAACCTGTACCCTCAGATCACACACCACTGGTCATCGACATCGACAGCCCCGGCTGTCCTTTCGATGCCGGCTGGGCTTCGGCGGATTCTCGAATTGCAGACCACCGGGCTTAGTGGCTAGCCATCGCGCATGAGACCCGATGGCTTTAAGAAATTAGCCTGTCCCCCTTTTCTTCTCCTCACGTCTTGAGTGCGTCGATGCGAGTCTTGATCACCTCGGGTTCGCGAACCCCTCGGAACGAAAGAACTCGGTCTCCACTAGCGGATGTGATCACAACGGTCCCGATATCGAAGAATTGTGCGATAGGTCCCTGATAGACTGTCACATCGGCAATGTCGTCCAACGCTAATACCTGGAGGTCCCGGCCCGTATACCCGTTCTTCACGATTACGCGTCGCGACGTGATGCAGTACTGCGCCCACCGGCGCAGCACGACGATGCACAGCATTAACGCCGTCGCACCGCCCAGCCAAGCTTCCCATCCGCTCATTCCCCACCACATGGCCAACAGGGCGCGACCGAGGGCTACCAGACAGAAAAAGTAGAGCCAGGTAAACTGCGCCAATGAAGGATAGGTACTCCAACGCACAACCTCGTCAGTCTGCATGACAATCCGTCCAGCTTCGATTGAACCGCCGGTTCATCTTGGTCAGCTCAAAAAAGAATGTCCTGGTATCTGGAAGTTTATCCGGCTTACGTCACAACATGATACTTGCTTTGGACCATGCCGCCCGGATAGGTACGGCTTGAGATATGACGGAAGCGGATGTCGAGGGGCAGGGAGCCGAAGAGCGGAACTCCCTCCCCGATGAGCACGGGCAGACGACTGATGATCAGGCGGTGTATGAGCCCGGCGCGTAAGAATTGCTGAATCGTGATTCCACCGTCCACGTAGAGATGGCGTGCACCGGATGCAGCAAGTTTGGAGACAATCTCGGCGGGAGATCCGCCCATCAGCTCAACGACGCCTCCGCGGTCCCGAGCAAGAGACAGCTCAAGAGGATGATTGCTCAAGACCACCACTCGCTTGCCGCCGTAGTATCACTTGTCGAACGTCAGTACTTTCTCAAACGTCCTCCGACCCATGACAATCGCATCGATGTCGGCAATGAACTCGTTGTACCCATACTCCGCGCTGTCACCGCCTCCCTCGCCCATCAGCCAGTCGAGATCACCGTTCGGCCGCGCGATAAATCCGTCGAGGCTGACACCGACGAAGACGGAGCACTCCGCTTCAGCTTTCATGGCCTTACTCCACGGCTGGACCATGCCGACATTCTAAATAAATGGATCGTCCTTAGCGAGGATATCAGTCTGGGATCTCCGCTTCGACGAGTTTTCCAAGTAGGATGAGCGATTCTTGCCAGCCAAGATAGCACGCTTCGACGGGAATAACGTCGGGCACACCTTCTTGCAGAACGTGTACTTCGGTTCCACAGGATACTTTCTTCAACGTAACTGTCACGCGAATTTCTCCCGGCAGGTTCGGATCGTCGAAGACGTCCGTGTAGCGAAGGCGTTCATGAGGCACGAGTTCCAGATACTGACCACCGAACGAGTGACTCTTGCACGTCGTGAAATTCGTAAACGACATCTTGAACGAGCCACCGACTTTGGCGTCCATGTGATGGACCTTGCCCGTAAATCCATTGGGTGGTAGCCATTTCGTCATGGCGTCCGCATCAAGAAACGCCCGGTATATCCGTTCTGGTGTTGCACGAAACACGCGATGAAGTCGAATAGTATTAGTTCCCATGACGAGTTCTCCTATCTGTTGGTGAAGCCTGGAATAGTTTCTTATCTTATAGTCGAACGGTCGAGCCCCGTTTCGTCTTTGGTATTCTAAGTCTGCGAAGGATACTTCTCAAACTTTGGCAACGCTGCAGTCATGTGATCCCACGGGTGCGCGTCGCATGTCCACACATCCATTTGCGGTTTGAACCAACTCGGATCATCCAGGCTTGCGGTTCTGATCGCAACAAATTGAGGGACGGCGTCAGGCTTGACCACAACCGG